>Ga0247813_10000028_pt1 | contig 254971 bp, 234 predicted proteins | sample UWRJL169409C1_FD_180719 | JGI IMG/M metagenome (GOLD analysis project Ga0247813, IMG submission 180719) | Plant litter microbial communities from Arlington Agricultural Research Station in Wisconsin, United States - UWRJ-L169-409C-1 | ecosystem: Environmental > Terrestrial > Plant litter >...
GCAAAGGTAATAATATTTAGCATTCCTGCAAAGCTTATTTTAAAATAATTTAAGCTCCTTTTCCTGCCCTACAATACCTCAAACATCTTTTCCCTTCCTTCCGAAGCGGGATGCAAAAGTAGAAAAAAACAACACGATTTCAAATTGTTTTATCCTTTTACCCAATGGTTTTTCACAAGTACATGGTTTACAGGGAGAAAAAATGAAAACTTTTTTAAACCTGGTTTGTTTGGCTGGGCGTTTGGATGTTAAATGTCGGGGACTGAAAAGCATTTTGTTCCCTGTCGCCCGAATTTTAACCATCTAAGAAGTCTTAGAACATCTAAGTTGATGGCGGATTAGTTTGCACGTTGCGGGTTTTAGCCATATAGATAGATAGGACATATAGAAGGTTTACTGGAAGTATATAGTAGGTAGTATATATATGGATGTCAGATGTTGAAATTATAGTTTTTACGGATATTCAAGGATTTGCTAAGCAGCAGTAATCGGGTAAATAACACCGATTAAAGGGGATTTCGAAGTTAATTAGTTGAGGGTTCTGAAATTGATGAGGCAGACAGCTGTATTCGGGCAAAGTTTCTTAGTTGACCAGAGATTTTTTTGGCTAGGGTTAACAGGGTGATAACAGGGTGTAAACTCCGTCAGGACTCGGTTATAACAGGGTGCGTAACCCTGTATAAAGCCTGTGTTTACCCTGTCTAAATCCTGATGACAAATGTGGAATTATCCGCGAAGGTTTTAGATGGCTATAAAGGGTGGTAGCGGGATTAAAGCCAAGAGATTTTTTGGCTAATCATTAGAACATAAGTTATCAGAATGCTTTTTTAGTTGTGAGAAGAATTGCAGGATCTGCAACCGTGCAACCTGACCTTTGAAACACCAGCCAGAATGAATTAAACCCGACCCTAATGGAAAACCCGCAGGATAAAGTAACAATCACATCAGCACACACCTTAACCGAGGATTTGGAATGGAGGGCGGGACGAACTTTAATATGAGCGATGGAACGTGATTTACTAAAATTTAATACTGACCTGTACTTAAAAGAACTAAAGTACAAGCTCGCATAGGCTCAATATTATGCTGATCTAATAATTTTTCGAGTTCATAATTTTCTGTACCTGGGTTGAAAATAACGCGTTTCGGCTTGGTATCCAGAATGTAATCGTGATACTGTGCTTGTAGTGCTGGTCCGATATAGAGTGTAACCGTATCAATGTCGTCGTGAATTGTTCCTGGCTTCTCGATTTCTACGCCTGCAACTTCGCCGCGTTTGATGCCCACATTAACAATTTCGTGCTTGAAACGGGTTAACATGTGTGCGGCTTTGTACGAATACCTTGAGGGATCTGGCGAAGCGCCTATAATTAATGTCTTTTTCATGGTGTTTAAAATTTGGAAAGTAATGCGATTTGTCCGGAATGATAGGCATGATGTTGTACCAGACCATTTACCAGTTCGATATTGGTTATACCTGTACCTAAAGTAAGGTTTCTTTCATCTTTAATTGTATTTTCCCACTCATCGCCTGTTATAGATTCGCAAATCCGAATTAGCTCTTCGTTTGCGATTTTAAAATCGAATATAATTTTCTCCCAGGCCCTGGCCGTCTGCTCCCCTGGTTTCGGCCAATCGCCCAATTCTGGTTCCGCAGCAGCATTACCAGTTAGTCTGGAAGATATTTCCTCCGTCCAGGACGTTAAATGCAGCGCAATTTCGGCAATGCTATGGGCATTTGGGATAAAATGTTTGAAAGCATTTTCGGGCTTAACGTTATTAAGGGTTTGCATTACATGATTGCCATGCCACGCATCACCGTTAAAAGCTTTTTTGATTTCGTTCGTAATACTAAACATATTCAAACAACAAACTCAGCGCATATAATGTTTGTTATTTTGCGTTAAGGATTGCATTTGCACAGTTAATTCCATCGATAGCGGCTGAAACAATTCCGCCTGCATACCCTGCTCCTTCCGCACATGGATACAATCCACGCACTTGAGGGTGCTGGTAAGTTTCTTTATCTCTCGGAATGCGTACGGGCGACGAGGTTCTGCTTTCTACACCCACTAATATGGCCTCGTTTGTATAATAACCTTTTATCTTTTTGCCAAATAAGGGCAGCGCTGATTTTAAACTTTGGGATACAAATTCTGGTAAAATATTATCGAGCATTACACTTTTTGTTCCTGGCAAGTAAGAATTCTTTGGCAAATCGATCGAAAGTTTGTTATTTACAAAATCCATCATTCGTTGTGCGGGTGCAACTAAATTACCGCCGCCAGCTTCGAAAGCTAGTTTTTCTATTTGAGACTGAAAGTTCAGCATCCGTAGCGGATCATAACCCTGAACATCATCTAAAGTAACCTGAACCACTGTACCTGAATTGGCAAAGGGATTATTTCTTTTGGAAGGCGACCAGCCATTAACTACAATTTCGTTTTCGCCCGTGGCGCATGGTGCGATAATACCGCCTGGGCACATGCAAAATGAGAACACACCTCTTGCACCTACCTGCTCAACCAAACTGTAATAAGCTGGGGGTAAAAATTCGGAGCGGGTATCGCAATGGTATTGTGCGGTATCGATAATTTCTTGCGGATGTTCTATCCGAACGCCTAAGGCGAAGGGTTTCGCTTCGATTAAAATATTTTTGTGATGGAGTAATTCGTATACATCTCTTGCGGAATGACCTGTTGCCAGTATAATATCATCTGCGTATAATTTATCTTCGAAATTAATTTCGATGCCTTTTACTTTGCCAAACTCGATTAAAATATCGGTCATCTGGCTATCGAACATCACTTCACCGCCAGCATTTAATATGGTATCTTTTATTGAGGTAATGATGTGCGGAAGTTTATTGGTACCAATATGCGGACGGGCATCAATCGCAATATCGGGTTCGGCCCCATGGTTTACAAAAACCTGGAGTACTTTATTAATATCACCACGTTTATTAGATCGTGTATATAATTTCCCATCGGAATAGGTTCCTGCTCCACCTTCACCGTAACAATAGTTGGATTCGGTATTCACAAGTCCTTGCTTATTTATAGCGGCCAAATCGCGGCGACGTTGTTTTACATCTTTACCGCGTTCGATAATAATTGGCTTTAAACCATTTTCGATGCATTGCAAAGCGGCAAATAATCCTGCTGGCCCAGCACCAATAATAATTACAGGTTTGCCGTTACTGACATTTTGATAGTTTATGGTGTGAACTTCGACCAGTGGTTCTTCATCAATAAAAACTTTTATCAGCACACGGTATATTACCTTTCTGGAACGGGCATCAATAGAACGTTTTAAAATTTCGTAGCCTTTAATGCGGTTGTGTGGCAGTTTTAAACCGTCAGCTAACTTTTGATTGATAATTTCAGTTTGCTCAACCTCGTGTGGGAGCAGTGTAATTTCGATATCTTTTTGCATAATCTGTCAGGTTTTTATCCCGAATTGTAACAAAGGTACAGATTTTGCAATCTTATTAGTAAATTGACCTTAATTCAATTTGATTACATAAAACAAAAACCATAAAAATGAAAAGATTAGTATTTGGAATTTTAGCTGCTGTAATTGCAGTTAGCACTTTAAGTTCATGCGGGTACAATAGCATGGTTAAACTTGATGAGAATGTAAAATCTAAATGGGGAACCGTGCAAACCCAATATCAAAGAAGGGCAGATTTAATTCCAAACTTAGTGAGCACAGTAAAAGGTGCGGCTAAATTTGAGCAGGGTACTTTAACTGCAGTTGTGGAGGCTCGTGCTAAAGCAACTCAAATGACGGTTAAAGCGGATGATTTAACACCAGAGAACATTCAAAAATATCAGGCTGCACAAGGTCAGTTAAGTCAGGCTTTGGGTAAATTGTTATCCATTACCGAAGCTTATCCAGAATTGAGAGCAACTCAACAATTCAGCGATTTATCGGCACAATTGGAAAGTACTGAAAACCGCATTACGGTTGCCCGTAAGGATTTTAACGATGCGGTACAGGAATATAATGGCAAAATCAGATCGTTTCCGAATAACTTAACGGCTGGCATGTTCGGCTTTAAGGCTAAAGGTTATTTCGAAGCCGATGCTACAGCCAAAGATGCGCCTAAAGTAGAATTTTAATATTCTGACTATAACATTTGAGGGTAATAGATGTTTATTCAGTTGAACATTTGTTACCCTTTTTACATCATTTAGATAAAGACATGTCGTTATTTTCGGATATTGAACAAGAAAAAATTGCCAAGGCAATTGCAGATGCAGAGCAAGCAACTTCAGGAGAAATCAGAATTGCTATAGATAAACGTTGCGAATCAGACCCATACGAAAAAGCTATTGAATACTTTTCCAAGTTAGATATGGATAAGACGGCTCAACGAAATGGGGTGTTAATTTATTTGGCTCACGCCGACCATAAATTTGCCATTATCGGAGATAGCGGGATTAATAAAGTTGTTCCTGCTGATTTTTGGGAAACAACTAAAGTGGCCATGACAGCGCATTTTGCCAAAGGTAATCTGGCAGATGGTATTATTGCAGGTGTTTCTTTAGCTGGCGAAAAGTTAGCTTTATTTTTTCCTTATCAACCAGGAGATATAAATGAATTGCCAAATGACATTGTATATATGGATCATAAAGAAAATTAATAACCGATGAAAAAATTATTCCTTTTATCGCTCTTCAGCTTATTATTTTCTTTTGCCTTTGCGCAAGATTTCCCTGAAAAGCCCTCAACTCTAGTTAATGATTACTCGGGGGTTTTATCTGCAAGTCAGAAACAGGCGCTAGAACAAAAACTTGTTGCTTTTGATGATTCTTCTTCTACTCAAATTGCCATAGCGATCTTAAAATCGGTTGGCGATTATGATATTAATGAATATGCGGTAGGCCTGGGCAGAAAATGGGGTGTTGGTCAAAGTGGCAAAAACAACGGTATTATGATTGTTGTTGCTGTTGGCGATCGAAAAATATCCATTCAAACTGGTTATGGCGTAGAGGGTGCTTTACCTGATATTTATGCCAAAAGGATTATTGAAAATGATATTAAACCCTTTTTTAAGGCTGGCGATTACTATTCTGGCCTGGATGCGGGTACCACTTCCATAATAAAATATACCAAGGGTGAGTACAAAAACGACAATCCACGGGTTTCTTCTAAAAAGGGAGGTTCGGGAAGTGTAGTTGTAATCATTATCATCATCATTGTTATAATAATTATTATGCGCAAAGGCGGTGGCGGTGGAAATGGCGAAATTATAGGAAGTCGTGGTGCATCGAACGCTTTATTCTGGGCTATGCTATTTGGAAGCGGAGGCGGTGGCCGAGGTGGAAGTGGTTTTGGTGGTGGAAGTAGCTGGGGTGGCGGCGGATCATCGGGCGGTGGCGGATTTGGCGGCTTCGGTGGAGGAAGTTTTGGCGGCGGCGGTTCTAGTGGAAGCTGGTAGTCTTGTTTGGTGATTGGTTGTTTGGTTATTTGAGAATATTAGCCCGATGTTATAGTTTAAATTAACTTTGTTAAAGTGTATAGAAAAGATCTGATTACGGCAGAAATCCAGAAACTGGCTGAAGTTTTAGCCAAAATAATGGGTTTAAAACTGGAAGGTAAATTTGCAGAGGCTGAAGTTATTTTTAATGATACCATGCAGAATAGTTTTGCTATTCCAAAAGAAATTCTGGATGGGGATAACCTTTCATCATTTGAAAAGTGGCTAAACGAAAGTGATATTCCTGCCGATAAACTTGACTCCTTATGTGAATTTTTATACTACGAACTAGGTGTTAGTGATGCAAGAAATAAAGCCATAGCCCCAAAACTCAATTTAATTTATAATCTGCTGGCCGACAAACACAAAATTGTTCACCTGGTCAACCTGCATCGGCAGAAAACCATACAACAATATATTTAATTAACGATTTATGATCAACATAGAAAAGTGGCAAAGAGTTGCTTCTAAATATTTAGTGAGAGAGAAATGGGCAACCCTTCGTGTGGATGAAGTAAAATTACCTGATGGAATTATTAAAGATGATTATTATGTTTTGGAATATCCGAATTGGGTTAACGCAATTGCCTTAACAGCGGAGGGAAAAATAATTATGGTCCGTCAATATCGTCATGCAGCAGATCTAATTTCGTTAGAAGTTCCGGGCGGGGTAATTGATGGTGATGAAGCACCTGAGTTTGCGATTAAACGGGAATTACTTGAAGAAACTGGCTATAGTTTTAAAACCTGTAAACTGCTTGCCGAGCTTTATCCAAATCCTGCAACAGCTAATAATATTACTTATACTTATTTTTTAACAGGCGGAGTAAAAACTCATGAGCAACATCTGGATGAACATGAAATTCTAAATGTAGAGGAATACACCGTTGAAGAGGTTAAACAATTTTTAAAGGATAATAAAATTGCCCAGGCTCTTCACGTTGCTGCATTACTTTATGGTTTGGCGGAAATCGATAAAGGTTAAATTTACTGTAAAAGATTTTACCAGCTAAGAAAGCTTAGGGCATCTAAGTATTTGTAGTACAAACTTTGCAATAAAAGATTTTTACCATCTAAGAAAGCTTAGGGCATCTAAGTATTTAGAGAGTACAGATTTGCAATAAAGATTTTATCTGCTAAGTATTTCAGAGGGTTAATTAAATAAAAGAGGCCTGATTTTTATTAAATCAGGCCTCTTTTGTTTGTGATGAGTTTAATGGCTTTCGCCTTAAATTAACTCATTTTTAGTTTTTTCTGGATATCGTGAACGTAAGCTTTAAACTTTTTATCGGTATCAATTAAGTCTTCTACCGTTTGGCAAGCATAAATTACCGTACTGTGATCGCGGCCACCAAAGAAAGCACCAATTGTTTTTAGTGATGATTTGGTATGGCTTTTTGACAGGTACATCGAAATTTGGCGAGCCTGAACAATTTCTCTTTTACGGGTTTGCGATTTAACCATATCAACTGGTACTTCGAAATATTCGCAAACCAACTTCTGAATGTATTCCATCGAAATCTCTTTTGAAGTATTCTTGATGAAGTTCTTCAGCATTTGTTTTGCCAGATTCAAATCGATTTCCTTTTTATTCAAAGTAGCCTGAGCCAATAAAGAAACCATTGCACCCTCTAATTCACGTACGTTGTTATCAATATTATGCGCAACGTATTCAACAACTTCACCTGGCAATTCAATACCATCGGCATACATTTTCTTTCTTAAAATGGCAATACGGGTTTCCAAATCAGGGATTTGCAAATCTGCAGATAAGCCCCATTTAAAACGACTTAATAAACGTTCTTCCAAACCAGCTAAATCTTTCGGTGCTTTATCAGAGGTTAAAATAACCTGTTTGCCCGATTGGTGTAAGTGGTTAAAAATATGGAAGAAAATATCCTGAGTTTTTTCTTTACCAGCAAAGTTGTGTACATCATCCATGATGATTACATCCATTGCCTGATAGAAATTAACGAAATCGTTAATTGTGTTGTTCTTTAACGAGTCTACAAATTGCTGGCAAAACTTCTCACAGCTAACATAAATAACAAGCTTATCAGGCATGCTGCGCTTAATCTCATTACCAATTGCTTGTGCAAGATGTGTTTTACCTAAACCTACTCCGCCATAAATCATCAAAGGGTTGAAAGATGTACCACCTGGTTTAGCAGCAACAGCGTAACCTGCCGAGCGAGCCAAACGATTGCAATCTCCTTCGATGTAATTTTCGAAAGTATAATTAGAGTTTAATTGTGGATCTACGTTTAATTTTTTTAGTCCAGGAATGATAAACGGATTTTTAATATCCTTATTTATCGATACCGGAATTGGCATGGATTGCACCTTAGCTTCTGCCCCGTTTCCGTTCGAAGGCATGTTTGTGGTGTAAGGATTACCGCTATTCGACGATTTGTCTACAACGATATTGTATTCCAACCTGCCATCCTCTCCAAGTTGTTTTTTTACTGTTTTACGTAGTAAGCCTACATAGTGCTCTTCAAGCCATTCGTAAAAGAACAAACTCGGTACCTGAATGGTTAAAACCTTACCTTCCAATTTAAGGGCTGTTATTGGCTCGAACCAGGTTTTAAAACTTTGGTTCGGGATGTTATCCTTAATAATTTGAAGACAGTTCTTCCACACTTCTGTACAAGTTTTTTCCATTGCGATTTCTATAATTTATTGGTTTTCAGTGCCGATTCGAATTTACGGGATGGTCCGTTTCGGGACTACGAATATTGAGAAAATTATCAACATTTGAAACAAAAATCTCAAATATTTCGTAACATATTCATAAGCAGGAAACTACCCTCCTTAACCTGAATTTTTAATGTGGATAACTATTTATTAACATTGGTTTTCCACATTAAAACTGATTTCTTAATCCTTTTACCCCTTAATTGCAAATCAGACACAGAAAAGCAAATTCCAAGCCACTATCTTTGTTAATCGGGCTGTTTGCTTTAGTTTTTATTTGCTGTAACCTAAAACCCACTGAAACCAAAGGGGTTGCAGCAACACAAATAAAAAGCTATCGCGGCCATCCCGTTTATTACACAAAACACCGTGGTGCTATTTCCCCTTTTCTGGTCAAAAGGCTTAACAAGAATGATTAATTTAGCGTATTACAAATTTAGTATTCACCAAAGCTATTTCTCAATGCATCGGCAATTTCCCCAAGGGTTGCGTACTTTTCAACAGCATCAATGATAAGTGGCATTAAATTCAAATTACCCATGGCCGAAACCTGTATTAAATCTAACGCTTCCTTTACCGCAATGTTGTTTCTTTCGGCTTTTAGTTTTTCAAGCTTATCGGTTTGTAATTTGCGAATAGAATCATCGATATTAAAAACCTCGGTAAGGCCTTCTTCCTTTTGAGTAAACTTATTTACGCCAACAGAAATGCGGGTTCCATCTTCTATTTCATTTTGATAGGCATAAGCCGAAGCCGCAATTTCCTGCTGCATGTAATCGCTTTCAATTGCATTTACAGAACCACCCATAGCATCAATCTTATCAATATAAGCCCAGGCAGCTACTTCAACTTCATCGGTTAGGTTTTCTACAAAAAAAGAACCCGCAAGCGGATCTACAGTATCCGTAACTCCGCTCTCGAAACCAATAATTTGTTGGGTACGAAGGGCAATTTTTGCGGCAGCTTCGGTTGGGAGCGATAATGCCTCATCGTAACCATTGGTGTGCAACGACTGGGTACCACCTAAAACAGCCGCCATAGCCTGATTGGTTACGCGTATTACATTATTTAAAGGCTGTTGCGCAGTTAATGTAGAACCGCCAGTTTGCGTGTGAAAACGAAGCATTTGCGCTTTTTCATCTGTTGCACCAAGTTCCCTGGTTATTTTTGCCCACATCCGCCTTGCGGCTCTAAATTTTGCTATTTCTTCGAAAAAGTTGTTGTGGCAATTAAAGAAGAAGGATAATCGCTTAGCGAAAACATTTATATCTAAACCTTTATCGATAGCGGCCCTTAAATAAGTTTTACCATTAGCTAAAGTAAAAGCCAGTTCTTGCACCGCGGTTGAACCTGCCTCCCGAATATGATAACCCGAAATGGATATCGTATTCCATTTAGGCACCTCTTTACTACAGAATTCGAAAATATCAGTAATTAGCCGCATAGACTGCTTAGGTGGATAAATATATGTCCCTCTGGCCGCGTACTCCTTAAGTATGTCGTTTTGTATGGTTCCCGAAATTTGCTTTAAATCTGCTCCTTGTTTTTTAGCCAAAGCAATATACATGGCTAATAAAATCGATGCCGTAGCGTTAATGGTCATCGAAGTGGTAATATTTTTAAGCTCAATGCCATCAAACAGAATCTCGATATCCCTTAGCGAATCGATGGCAACACCAACCTTTCCTACTTCACCGTCGGCCATTTCATGATCGGAATCGTAACCAATTTGAGTGGGCAAATCAAAAGCAACCGATAAGCCCGTTGTACCCTGACCTAATAAATAATGATAACGTTTATTCGATTCTTCGGCGGTTGAAAAACCTGCATACTGCCTCATTGTCCATAAACGTCCGCGATACATATCCTTCTGAATCCCCCTGGTAAAAGGATATTCACCAGGTTTTTCATCCATCGGCTTCGAAGAAATGTAGAGTTCTTTTATTTCGATGCCCGATGTGGTCGTATGTTTCTTATCGTTCATATTTGGTTATGCTTGGTTAACTGATAAAGTGTCTGGTTGGTTAACTGTTCAAGAATTTATTAGTTAACTCAGTTTGCGGGGTTATGATTAAACAGTTAGAACAATTAACCAATTTTAACACTTGATTAAAACAGTTTTTCAATATCTTTTTTAATTAACTCAATAGTTAAATCATATGGATTTTCATCAATACTTGCCATGTGTTGCAAAATTGCTTTGCTAAGTTCAATACCATTTGCATCGGCAGGTAAACCTTGTACCGCATTATTTATCATTGCAATTGTATCGTCTTTTAATTTGCGAACCACATTCCAGGTAACGCTACCAACATAAAGCTGTTGTGTAATGTTATGCTGATATTCTGAACGCACCTCATTTAAAATTCCTGCTTGTAAAGTAGAAATACCAATGCCTTGCTGGTGAAGACGAACCAATAGGTTAGCAGGATTAATTCTATCAACGAAAATAATTAAACGCTCATGCGCCTGTAACCGAAGGGGTAAAATATGGGCTCTGCTTTCTTTATCCAATTCAATTGTTTTCAGGTTAAAAAATCGCTGAATATCATTCTTCAGCACATAATAAATAGCTAAAAGCGAAAGAAAAATCCCTGTAAATAAGGTTACAATATCTGTAATTATTTGTTGTGCGTTCATGGTATTGTTTAACTACGGTAATATTAACATCCGGATAAAAGCAAAAATGTGCATTATTATTTATATTTGTAACAGATAAAATTTAAATAACATGAGCACAACAGTTGATACCGCATTTGCACCAGTTACTTTTTCAGAAGGCGCAGCAAAAGAGTTATATAAATTAAAAGATCAGCAAGAAATTGGTGAGGATTACGGCTTACGTGTTGGCGTTGAAGGTGGCGGTTGCGCAGGCATGAATTATATTTTAGGTTTCGATCAAAGAAAAGATGGTGACCAGGAATTCTTAATTGATGGCATTCGTGTTTTTATGAATAAAGCACATCAAATGTATTTAATGGGTATGATGATTGACTGGCAAGACGGTTTAAACTCTCGTGGTTTTACTTTTGTTAATCCAAATGCAACAAGTACCTGCGGTTGCGGTACAAGTTTTTCGGCATAAAGAAAATATTATTGTAACATATTGCACAGTCCCCTTGTCTAAACATCGGGACTTTTTTATTTTTAGGGCAATAGTCTTTGAAATATCCATCGCAATTACGCTATATAACTAAATGAATTACAGAGAAAATATCAGGCTGGCATTACAATCTATCAAAAGCAATCGCTTACGTACCATGCTTACAGCGCTAATTATTGCGATTGGCTTAAGTGCTTTGGTTGGTATTTTAACTACGTTAGACGCTGTAAAAACCAGCATGACTGATGCTTTCAGCAGCATGGGCGCTAATTCATTTACAATCCGTAATCGTGGTACCGGGATAAGAATTGGTGGACAAGGTAAAAGGCCAAAACCTTTTAAAGCAATAAGATATGAAGATGCAATTCGTTTTAAAGATAGTTTAAACACGCCAGCAACTGTTGCTGTAAGTGTGTTTGCAAGTGGTGGTTCTACTGTAAAAAATGGCAGCTTAAAAACCAATCCAAATATTAATGTTCAGGGGATAGATGAAAATGGACTGGCTTCTCAGGGTTTAAACCTATCGCTCGGAAGAAATTTCAGCGTTTCGGAGATCCAGATGGGCAATAACGTTTGTATAGTGGGAAGTGAAGTTGTAGATAAGCTTTTTAAAAGTGAAGATCCAATGGACAAAATGATTAGCGTAGGTAATAATCGTTTTAAAATTATTGGCGTTTTAGCTACAAAAGGTTCGAGTATGGGTTTTAGTGGTGATCGAGCGGTTTATGTTCCACTTTTAAAAGCCAAGCAAATTAATTCAAATGCAAATCCTTCTTACACCATTACCGTTATGGTGCCTACAAATGAAATGCAGGAAAACATAATTGGAGAATCTACCGCACTTTTTAGAAACATCCGTAAGGTTAAAATTGCTGAAACGAATAATTTTGAAATTACCAAAAGTGATGCCGTAGCACAAACCTTGTTTGAAAACTTAGCTTTTGTGGTTTATGGTGGTGTTGCAATTGGTGTTATTACATTAATTGGTGCATCTATCGGGTTAATGAATATCATGCTGGTATCGGTGACTGAACGTACCCGCGAAATTGGAATCCGTAAGGCAATTGGGGCTAATCCGAAGGTTATTCGTCGCCAGTTTTTAATTGAGGCCGTAGTAATCTGTTTAATGGGTGGTAGCTTTGGAATATTTTTAGGTATTCTAATTGGCAATTTAATATCGCTTGCAATGGGCGGCTCGTTTATAATCCCCTGGTTATTTATAATTGGCGGTTTTGCAATATGTGTTGGTGTGGGAATTTTATCGGGTTATTACCCTGCTAAAAAAGCTTCTAAGCTAGATCCTGTTGAAGCGTTGAGATACGAATAAAAAGATTGAAGATTTAAAGCAAAACATTATTCAGCAGGTGCACTGTTAAAAGGCTTTGCATCGCAACTGTATTTAAGCTTTCTTCTAAGGCTTTAGCGTGTTTTAAATGATGCATATCGCTGCCGATAAAATCGACCAGGTGATGTTCGACCATTTCTTCGGCTACTTTTTTAGCTCCCGAACCGTAATAGCCAGTTAAAGCAATAGAGTTTAATTGTAAAAGGCAGCCTGTTTCTTTTATTTGATGATAGTTTTCTATGGAGGAATAATAATAAGGATATCTTTCAGGATGAGCTAGAACAGGCTTATAACCTGCATCTTGCATTCTCTTAATAAATTCTACTAGATTTTGAGGCTGGTTGATGTACGACAATTCAAAAAGGAGAAAATTATCGCCAAAAGTTAAAACGTCTTTTTGATTAATCTTTTTCTCCAAAGTTTCATCCAAATAGTATTCTGCCGCGGCCTCCACTTCTAAATCTATTTGAATTTCATGCAGTCCTTTTCTTAAAATATCCAGGCCCCGATTAATGGTATCTGGTGTATTCCGAAAATAATCGGCCATAATATGTGGCGTTGCAATTAATTTTTTAAAACCCAATGCTTTAAACCTTTTTGCAAGTAATAAAGAATCGTTTAATGTTTGAGCACCATCGTCTATACCAGGAATAATGTGCGAATGCATATCAATACCGATATTCGAAAAATTAAATTCGGGAACGATTTGTTTCTTTTTAAAGAATCCGAACATTAGAATAGTTTATAAATTAAATTTCCTTAGGCAAATTCGCTTCTTCTGCAGCGCTTGCTAATTTAGAAGAATAAATTTTGGAGAGCAACTGATTTATCGTTTCTGATAAGTCGAATTGCAGATCTTCGTGTAATTTATGAAACTTATTTAAAGTTACAGACACGGTTTTGACGTAATATGTGGCAAACAAAAAACCAAAGTCTTTGTAGCCAAATAACGATCTTTTATAATCTAATGGAATAACACTTAAGATAAAGAGCTTAAGTTCAACCTCCCCGAATGGGTCTTTAGTAACTTTATAAAAGTGGTTAACGCTTGTTATCATTTTTCGAACTTTAACAAGCGCTTCCTTAACATTCAGCTTTTTTAGCTCTGCGAGCTGAGCTTCAATATCTGCTTTTATATTTTCTTTGCGAAGTTCTAAATCACTTTCATCTTCAAGCAACTTGTAATGAAGATGTTCTGTAAGCACTTTATCCTTTGCAATTAAGCGCAGCAATAACTTATCTTTTTCTTTAACGGGTAAATCTGTTATAGCAATCTTTAAGTCTTTGTGCTCTGCAAGCTTCATTTAAAAAGGATTAGCCTTTATGTATTTTTCCCATTCCCATGCAGAACGCATCATTTCATTCAAATCCAGTTCCGTTTGCCAGCCTAATAATTCTTTAGCCTTGCTAACATCGCCATAAATTTTTTCGATATCGCCGCCTCTTCTTGGGCCAATCTGGTAATTTAATTTCTCACCTGTTGAACTTTCAAAAGCATTAATAATTTCCAATACAGAAGAACCTTTACCTGTTCCGATGTTAAAAACCTCGTAATTAGATGCTGATTTCTTTTCTTCTAATCTTTTTATTGCCGCTACGTGTGCTTTCGCTAAATCTACAACATGAATATAATCGCGTATTGCACTTCCATCTGGAGTACTATAGTCATTTCCATGTACCATAATCGGACCACGTTTGCCAATTGCAGATTGTGTAATAAAAGGTACTAAATTCGCTGGAACGCCGTTTGGTAATTCACCGATCAAAGCACTTTTATGTGCGCCAACCGGATTAAAGTAACGAAGCGCTACAATATTTAGAGCTGGTGTAACCGCAGCAGTTTCTACTAAAATTTCTTCTGCAATTTGTTTTGTATTTCCGTAAGGCGATTCTGCGGGTTTTACTTTTTCAGCTTCTGTTACGGGTAAACTATCTGGTTGCCCATAAACGGTACAAGATGAAGAGAACACAAAATCAATATTCTTATTAAAAACCTCTAATAAATTGATTAAGCTAAAAAAGTTATTTCTATAGTATTTTAAAGGTTTTTCTACCGATTCGCCAACGGCTTTAAAAGCAGCAAAGTGAATGATACCTGTAATATCAGTGTGCTTTGCTGCAAAATCGTTTACCTTTTGGATATCGCATAAATCAAATTGATGAAATTCGGGTTTGATTCCAATTATCGATTCAATCTGATCTAAAATTTTAATACTTGAGTTCGATAAATCATCAACAATTACAACTTCGTATCCAGCATTGTGTAATTCTACAACTGTATGGGAGCCAATATATCCTGTGCCTCCAGTAACTAAAATTTTAGACATTTTTAACGATTATATTTTTGGAAATCTTTGTGTTCTATTTTCGCCAAAGCCTCTTCAGGCAATGATTTAAAGTATTCGTATGTAATTTTTAATCCTTCAGCTCTACCTACCTTTGGTTCCCAGCCTAATAAAGCCCTTGCTTTAGTAATGTCTGGTCTGCGCTGTTTAGGATCATCCTGAGGAAGTTCTTTGTAAACTATTTTTTGTGAAGTACCCGTTAATTTGATAATTTCTTCGCAGAATTGTTTAATGGTAATTTCATCTGGATTACCAATATTTACTGGCTGCGCATAATCACTCATTAACAAACGGTAAATACCTTCAATCAAATCATCAACGTAACAGAATGAACGGGTTTGACTTCCATCACCGAAAACTGTTAAATCTTCGCCACGTAATGCCTGGCCAATAAAAGCAGGTAACACACGACCATCATTTAAGCGCATTCTTGGTCCGTAAGTATTGAAAATACGAATAATTCGTGTTTCTACACCGTGAAAAGTATGGTATGCCATAGTAATGGCTTCCTGGAAACGCTTTGCTTCATCGTAAACACCGCGAGGACCAACTGGGTTTACATTACCCCAATATTCTTCTGGTTGTGGATTTACACTTGGATCGCCATAAACTTCTGAAGTAGATGCGATAAGCATTCTTGCTCCTTTTGCCCGGGCTAATCCTAATAAGTTATGTGTACCCAACGAACCAACTTTTAAGGTTTGGATTGGAATTTTTAAGTAATCTATCGGGCTTGCAGGCGATGCAAAGTGTAATATGTAATCTAATGTTCCTGGGATATGAACAAACTTAGAAACGTCGTGATTATAGAATTCGAAGTTTTCTAAATGAAACAAGTGTTCAATATTGCTTAAATCGCCAGTTATTAAGTTATCCATTCCGATAACGTGATAACCTTCCTTTATAAAACGATCGCAAAGGTGTGAACCCAAAAATCCAGCTGCACCAGTAATTAAAATTCTTTTATTGCTCATGTTAATCTACCAGTTTACGGCCTATGCTGTTATAATAATATCCTAAATCAATCATTTTTTCAAGACTGTACAGGTTACGTCCGTCAAAAATCACTTTGTTTTTTAATGTTGCATCCATTTTATCAAAATCAGGATTACGGAAAACAGACCACTCTGTTGCAATTAAAAGTGCATCAGCGTTTTCCAGGGCATCGTACTGGTTATCGGCATATTCAACTTTATCGCCAATTACACCTTTAACATTTGCCATTCCTTCAGGATCGAAAACGGTTACAGTTGCACCGTTTTTAACCAGTGCATCAATTATATATAAAGCTGGTGCTTCACGAACATCATCTGTTTCAGGTTTAAAGGCTAAACCCCAAAGTGCAAAATGCTTACCCTGAATATCATTTTTATAGTATTTCAAAACTTTATCAACCAAAATTGTTTTCTGGCGTTCGTTTACTTCCATAACTGATTTCAGGATCTGGAAATCGTAGGTATTCTCATCTGCCGCCATAACCAATGCCTGAACATCTTTAGGGAAACAAGAACCGCCATAGCCAATGCCTGGAAACAAGAAACGTTTACCAATTCTTTCGTCAGAACCTATTCCCTTTCTTACTGCATCTACATCGGCCCCTACCAATTCGCAAAGATTTGCAACCTCGTTCATGAAAGTGATTTTTGTAGCTAAAAACGAGTTAGCCGCATATTTTGTTAATTCTGATGAACGCTCATCCATAAACAAAATCGGATTTCCCTGGCGAACATATGGTCCGTAAAGGTCGGTCATTAATTTTGTAGCTCTTTCGCTTTTTGTTCCTAAAACAACGCGATCAGGCTTCATAAAATCTTCTACAGCAACACCTTCGCGTAAAAACTCAGGATTAGAAACTACATCCACTTCGATGTCGGTGTTTTCAGCAAAAACTGCTCTTACTTTATCCGCAGTTCCTACAGGAACTGTAGATTTATTAACGATTACTTTATATTCCTTAATAATTTTAGAAATATCTTTCGCTGCGCCTAAAATGTAAGAGAGATCTGCAGCACCATCACCGCCTGGAGGCGTAGGCAATGCCATAAAAATAATTTGAGCTTCTTCAATTGCTTCCGCCAAATTTGTGGTGAAATGTAATCTGCCTTGCTCAATGTTTCTGTGAAAAAGCAAATCTAAACCAGGTTCGTAAATCGGAACCTCGCCGTTTTGCATTTTTTTCACCTTTGCTTCATTTATATCTACACAAATTACGTTATTACCTGTTTCAGCTAAACAGGTTCCAGTAACTAAACCTACGTATCCAGTACCAACTACGGCTATTTTCATATATTTAATAGGGGATTATATATATTTTCGTTTTATCTTGCCACGAAGATAATAAAATCCAATCAATGCTTTTACTTTATACAATAGGAATTAAACTTTATAACTTAATTATTTGGATTTTCGCCTTTTTTAATCAAAAGGCGGCACAATTTATTTTGGGCAGAAAACAGATTTTCAGTCAGATAGCAGAAAAAGTAAGCCCAAATAACCAAAACATATGGTTTCATTTTGCTTCTTTAGGGGAGTTTGAACAAGGCAGACCAGTTTTAGAGAAAATAAAATCATTACATCCTCAAAAAAAAATAATTGTTACTTTTTTTTCTCCTTCGGGATATGAGATCAGAAAAAACTATGCTTTGGCTGATGGAATTTTTTATTTGCCTTTAGATAGCAGCAAAAATGCGAAGCGATTTATTGAGATCGTTAATCCTGAAATGGCCATTTTCACCAAGTATGAGTTTTGGTATTACTATTTTAAAGCGCTGCATAAAAACAAAATCCCTTTGTATTTAATATCTGGTATATTTAGAAAAGAACAGATTTTTTTTAAGGGTTTTGGCGGTTTTTACAGAGATATATTAAAATGTGTTACTCATTTCTTTGTTCAAAATGAAGAAAGTGATTTGTTATTAAAATCAATTGGGTTAAGTAATACAACGATAAGTGGCGACACTCGATTTGATCGGGTATTTGAGAACGCGGTTGCGCCTAAACAATTACCAGAAATTGCAGCTTTTTGTGCAGGTGCGCCTGTTTTAGTCTGCGGAAGTACCTGGCCGGAAGATGAAAAGTTATTGACCAGTTTAGCGGCAAAATACCTGGATTGGAAATTGATTATTGCTCCACACGAAATTGATGATAGCCATATTCAAAGCATCCAGGCTTTATTTCCGCAAGCGATAAAATTTTCGGATTTAAAATCTCAAACTCCAGGTACGGAATCTCAGATTTTAATTATTAATAATATAGGCATGCTTTCTTCCCTATACCAATACGGCAAGGTGGCCTACATTGGTGGCGGGTTTGGTGTGGGAATACACAATACACTTGAAGCGGCGGCATTTGGTTTGCCAGTAATTTTCGGCCCTAAATACAGTAAGTTTCAAGAGGCTAAAGATTTAATCGCAATTGATGCTGCAAAAAGCATTTCATCAAATGAAGAATTGATCGCCGCATTTGAGCATTTCAATCGAAATGAAGAATCATCAATTGCAGCAAAAAAATATGTTAACAGTAAACAAGGTGCTACTGAAATAATCCTGTCGAGTATTAATTTGTAATGTAGTAGATAATTAAAGTAGGGAAGACTTAACTTATATCTGATCTACCCTAACCCAATCCATACCAGCACTAATTGCGGCTTGCACGCCAGGTTCTCCATCTTCAAAAACCATACATTTTGCCGGGTTTACATTTAAAATTTCTGCTGCTGCCAGAAAAGGATCGGCAAAAGGTTTACCTCTTTCTGTTTCGCCTGCACAAACCAGAGCTTCAACATATGGTAGCAAACCAATTACGGCTAAAGTTTTCTCAACCGTTTTCCTGCTTCCGCCAGAAACTACACCAATTTTAACTTTACCCACATTATTTTTAAGGTGCTCGGCTACAAATTCTATAGGGAGTGTGGCCTCAATATAGTTCTGAAAAAAAGCTTCTGATTTTTCAATAGCAAAAGTTACCGGGAGTTGTACCTGATATCGCTTAGCAATTTCTTCTACAACCAAAACGGTTGGCCAACCTGCTAACTCATCAATAATTGCGGTATCTAAATCGAAGCCGTACTTCGCAGCAACAAGCTTATACGATAACCTATGCGCTTCCATATTATCAGCCAATGTTCCATCACAATCGTATAAGAAACCTTCGTAATCACCAGCAGTAAGTTCCCTTAGTTTATTAAGTTTATCTGCGCTTGTTTGTTGTATATCAATCATAATATATTACTTCACCATTCCAGCCAAAGCATCAATAAACTTCGGATTATCGTTTAAACTTTCCACTAACTGAACATGTTCGCCACCTAAAGCCTTAAACTCTTCGTGATACTCTACTGTAATTTCATACAGGGTTTCTAAGCAATCGGCTACAAAAGCAGGACTAAAAACTAATAATCGTTTTTTACCTTCAGAAGCTAATCTTTTTAAAACATCAGTTGTGTAAGGTTGAACCCAAGGCTCTTTACCCAGGCGTGACTGAAAACAAACGGTATAGTTATCTTTTGAAATATTTAGCTTTTGAGCGATTAATCTTGCCGTGTCGTGCCCTTGAGCAGAATAGCAGAATTTATTGGTGTCGTTTAAAGTTTGGCAACAATCTGCATTTTTAAGACAATAGTTACCTGTATGGTCGCACTTTAAAAGTTGTCTTTCAGGCAAACCATGAAAGCTGAATAAAATATGATCGTAAGTTTCGGGGTTATGTTTTCTGGCGTTTTCAGCAAAAACCTCAATCATCAATTCATTATCATGAAACGAATTAACAAAAGAAATGGGTGGCACAGTTGGCCATTTGCTAACCAATTCCATAACGAGTTGCATTACCGAACCCGTGCTTGCTGAAGCATATTGAGGAAACATTGGAATTACCTGAATGCTTTCTACCAAGCCTGCTTTTAAATTTGCTAAAGCAGATGCAACAGATGGACTTTGATAACGCATGGCCAGTTCTACATGGTAATCATCTCCCAGTTTTTCTTGCAGCATTTTAGCTTGCAACCTACTGTAATACAATAATGGCGAACCATTTTCATTCCATATTTCTTTATAAAGCTTGGCTGTTTTAGGACTGCGGAAAGGAACAATAATACCCTTAACCAGTAACGTTCTGTTAAATGCAGGAATATCGATTACTCTTTCATCCATCAAAAACTGATCTAAATACTTTCTTACATTAGGTACCGCAGGACTATCAGGTGTTCCTAAATTAACCAGTAAAATTCCCTTTTTGCTCATTTATAAATAATATGTTTTGTGCCGCAAATATCGTTTTTTTATTGTTTTCAACCTATCTCAAAAATATGATAGCCGACATTTTTTAGTCAAATTACCATCAGTTTTTCGTTTTATACAGTTGCCACCAGGGTGTTGCTGGTTTTTGATGATGTTCTAAGTGATAACCAAAAAAATAACAGGTTATAAATGCGATGAAATGATTTTTATTTAAGGTTGAAGAATGGTATTCGTTATCGTGTTCACCTTTATGTGGCAAGTAGGTACCGAAATAAAAAAGCTGAAACGTACTTAGCAGCGATGGCAAAACCCAAAAAAGCAGTAAGTTTCTTTCATCAATCCATATTTTTAAAACATTATACGCAACCGCCATTATGATAAGTTGAATAATGGTTACATAATTTAACATAAAGCTTAAATACCATTTCCAAAAGCCATGCGGCGCAAAATCAGGGTCGTCATTGGTATGAACGTGGTTATGGTGTTTGTGGTGTTTTTTGAAAAGTGTATTATAAAAAAAGCCTGCGTACAAGAATACTGCGGTATAACCAACTACCTTATTAATTATCTTGTTTGATGAAACTGTACCATGCATGGCATCATGGGCGGTGATAAACAAACCTGTAAATAAATGCATCTGCACCAGAATCATTAAATAAACAAGTGGGTTACTCCATGAAAAATCCCATTTTAGAAGAAAAAACAGACAACAGAACCAGCAGAAAATCACCGATAAGGCAATGAAAAATCCAGTAAGGTTTATGGCTGTTTTCAAAAAATATTTATGATGAGTTATTGTGATAAACAATAAAATCGAGAAAATGATTTACAAAATGTAAATTAGGTTAGTATTGCTCGAGCGCAGATTTAACCTTTTCCATTAACCACATTGGGGTTGATGTTGCACCACAAATCCCAACTTTATCATGCGCTGCAAACCAATTTTGATCTAATTCCTCTACATTAGAAATGAAATAAGAATTTTCATTATACTTTTTGCACACATCATACAAAACTTTTCCGTTTGATGATTTCTTACCTGAAACAAAAACTATTTTATTGTAGTTGCTTACAAAGTTCTCTAATTCCTGGTAACGGTTTGATACCTGTCTGCAAATGGTATCGTTCGCTTTAACTTCGTAACCACGAGATAACAACTGATCTTTTATATGATAAAACTTATCTACACTTTTTGTGGTTTGGCTGTAGAGTGTAAATTTTGATGGCAATTCTACATGATCCAATTCTGCCAAATCCTGAAAAACAATAGCCTTTCCATCGGTTTGCCCTTGCAAGCCAATAACTTCAGCATGCCCGTGTTTACCAAAAATTAAGATTTGTTCCTCATCATCGTGAGAATTCTTAATCCTGTTTTGCAATTTTAAAACAACAGGACATGATGCATCTATTAATGTAAGGTTGTTTTCTAGGGCAAGCATGTAAGTAGAAGGTGCTTCACCGTGTGCTCTAATTAAAACTTTTTCGTTTTTTAAAGTTTTCAGCACTTCATGATCGATGATTTTAAGCCCCATATTGGTTAGGCGCTCCACCTCTTCATCGTTGTGTACAATATCACCAAGGCAATATAAACTGCCTTCATTTGCCAAAATATCTTCGGCCATTTCGATAGCGTAAACTACGCCAAAGCAAAAGCCTGATGATTTATCGATGGTAACTTGTAAATTGTAACTCATTGTATTGCAAAATTAAGCAAAAATATCCTATCATCTTGTCATGTACAAGACAACAAAAAATATTAGTTGAGAAATGTACATGGTGGTTCCGATATACTTTTGCTGCTTAAGCCCCAAAGCGTAATAAAATTTCAGTAAAATTACCGACACAATAAACCAGGCAATATAGTTTTGAACAGGAATTTTATGCCAATCCCAGTGCCAATAATCGAATTTCATCGCTACAGGTTCTAAAAAGAAATCGAAAATGATCAGGCACAAGCCACCCAGAAGCGAAGCTAAAATGCCATTTCTAATTTTAAGGCTTTTTATCATTTGCCCTGTGCTAAAGATTAGAATTACCCAATTAACGCCCATTAACAGTGGAACTGTACCAACTTTAACACCTAATGTGGTGCCGTAATAATAGCTGCCAAAAATTTTACCTGTTTTTACGCCTAAAACTTCGACCAAAAACCCGCATAGAAATACACCACAAACAAAAAGTAAAAGCCTTTTAACATCTGCATTGTACGAAAAAACAATAACGGCAAACATTAATAGAAGATGAAAAGGAACTAATTTTATAAAATACGGTTGCGCAGCAGGAATTAAAAAACCAACCAAACCGACAGCATGAAAAATTAGGATAACGGCGACCGCCAAACGTTTTATTCTTAAATCTGCCTGATCAATCTGCCCTTCCATGTGCCTTTTTTAAATAAATAATTTTTTATTGAAATCATTGAAATTAAGAAAAAAAACAACATCTGTAAAGGGTGTAAAACTAAATTTAAAACCACGTTCTGTCCCGATAAAAAAGATATCATTAATCTACTTAAAACAATTAATGTTAGTGGTAAAACCAGAAAACTTACATTAAGGTTTAAAATTAAAATAAGTGGCCCAACAATTACCAAAAGCTGGTAAAGTAATAATATTATGATGTTATTACCAAAACCTGCAAGTAAATTTTTACTAAACCCGTTTACACTTTCGCCCAGGTTTTTATACATTCTACAGTAAATTAACCCATTAGCCAATAAAGCTTCTACTTTAAAACCTTCTTGTTTAAGTTGTTTAATAATTTCTACATCTTCCACAACCTGGTTTTTAACCCGATAATGCCAGTTGTTTTCGCGATAATTAGTGGCATTAAAAAACATACACTGACCACTTGCAGCGGCAAAGGCTGGGTTTTTAGAAAGCCGAACCAGCCGAAGCGGTAAAAGATTCAGCAAAATAAAATGCATTAGCGGAACCGTTAATTTTTCGCCTGTTGTTATCATTTGCTGGTTGGTAAACAAACTAAGCAAGCTTAACTCGTTCGTTTCCATTCTGAAAATAAGGCTGTTAATTAAACCTCTTTTAATAACCTCGTCTGCATCAATAAATAAGAAATATTTGCCATTAGCCATTTCTGCAAGCTGATGACAAGCGAAATTTTTACCTAACCAATTCTTTTGTAATTCGGCTCCCCGTACCACTTTAAACTGAGGATTTTCTTTAGAGAAATCGTTAACGATATTAAATGTAGCATCCTTACTCCCATCATCTAAAACAATAACCTCATAATTAGAATAATCTTGTTCTTTTATAGATTGAAGTAACTGAAGAATATTTTCGGCCTCATCTCTTGCAGGAATTAGAATCGAAACTTTATCCTTATAATGTTTTATCGCTCTGGGCAATCTCGGATTAGAAAGGAAGTTAAAAACAGTAACCGAAAACCTGATGACTAAAAAAATAAGAATAGCGTAGATAAAAACTGTCATTCGGTTATTTTTGTTTGTTTAGCAAGCGAATGATCGTAATGTTTATTGAAGGCACTTTTTAGGAGTTGCAAACTAATGTATTCTTCGCTCTCCCAGTTTTGTAAATAGGTATAAGCCGATGCTTTTCGTTTAGCGAAGTAATCGATAAAGGTAGCCGCAAAAATGATATTGATTTTCTTTTGGCTTGCATGAATCATTTGCATCACGCCTTTTTCAAAAGAAATATTTTTTAAATGATTGGAATACAATTTACCTTGAGGAAAAACTAACACCAGGTTATCGGGATTATCGAGCAATTTACCTGCATAATTTAAAGTTTCTAAAACATCTTTCCCACTATGTTCTGCAGCAAAGGCGCCAAGGTATTTTAAAAAACCAACTTTATTATAGTTCTCCGCATTTACCAGAACATGAAATTGCTTTTTAAAAATCTTTTTGTTGATGTAAAATATAAAGAAACCATCCCACCAGCTAAAGTGGTTTGCGAGAATTAAAACGGATGAATCTTTTTTAAGTGCTGCCCGATCATAATTAAAAGCGGCGAAATCTTTATCTATAATGAATTGAATATACCAGCTGAAAAATTTATGAATGATTGTATTTCTTCGGGGCTGATACATTTCGGGAAATTGCAAAAAATTGGGGTTAATTGCAAATGAACTTCGATTTAACTCAGATAAACTCTGTCTTCCTCGCCTTCTACATCCATTACAACATCTACATGTTCTTTTAAAATGGTAGCCAGCTCCAGTCCTACAAAATCGGTAGCAATCGGGAAAATTTTATGACTTCTATCAACAAGTACAACGGTTCTGATCTTTTTATGTGGCGTATTTAAGAAAACACCTAAGCCATAAGCTAAAGTTTTTCCACTGTTTAAAACATCATCAACCAGAATAATTACTTTGTTTTTCCACTGGCTTTCATCTAAATCTGTTGATGCGATAAGTTTACTTGCTTCTCTTTCCAGATCGATGCGAAGTAAGGTGAGTTTAAAGTCAGAGATTTTTTTTAGCACTTTTTCCAATCTTAAGGCCAGTTTATAACCTCTATCCCAAATTCCAGCAAGTACAATTTCTTTTTCGTTTAGGTTATCTTCCAAAATTTGGTAGGCTATACGATCTATTTTTTGTTGTATTTGTTTTTTATTCAGAATAAGGAATTGCGATGCGGCCATTTCAAAAAGGTTTGAATACAAAAAGAACGATTTTAAGGATTAAATTCAAGCATTTTCAAAAATAATTTAAATCGTTTGCAACGTTTTGCCAATGGCAACGTCTAATGATTAACCAAAAAACAAAATCAATCCACTATTTCGGCTCATAAAAATTAAAATAAACCCGAAGCATTTAATTAAACATATTATGAAAAACATCTTAAAAACGTCCGCTACCTTATTATTTATCGTTGTAAGCAGTTATATAACGAAAGCGCAGGACACTAAAACTGTTGAGATAAAAAACATCAACAGTGTAACCGTAAGTAGCGGCATTGATTTATACCTAACGCAAGGCAATAGCGAAAGTTTAAACATTAAAGCAAGTTCCGATCTATTAAAAAACGTTGTTGTTGAGTCAAGTGGAGGAAATCTAACGATTAAAATGAAGGAAGGCATCAACTGGGGTAGCATGTTTAAAAACCAGACAATTAAAGCTTATTTAAACTTTAAAACATTGTCGGCATTAACGGCTTCAGGTGGAAGCGATGTTTACAGTCAGAATCAGGTTAAGGCAGATAAATTTGCTTTACGTTCTTCTGGTGGCAGCGATGTTAAACTTAACTTAATCTGTAAAGATTTACAATTACAAACTAGTGGCGGCAGTGATGTTAAATTAACAGGAAAAGCAGAAAATATGGTATTACAAACTAGTGGTGGTAGCGATGTTGATGCTTATGATTTCGTTGTCGATTATGCAAAAGTAACTGCATCTGGAGGTTCTGATGCAAATATAAACGTAACAAAAGGTTTAGAGGCAGGTGCTTCAGGCGGAAGCGATGTACATTATAAAGGAAATGCTTCATTAAAGAAAACATCATCATCTAAAAGTGGCGATGTTACTAAAGTAAATTAGTAAGTTTAGTTTAAATCATTTTATTAGCGCTGTTTTGCCTGGGCAAGACAGCGCTTTTTTTTGAAGGTGACGACAGGTTAAAAGGTTATATTGCCAATCATTTCTGAAACCTAATGTCGTTCTCTTTTCTAAGCTTTTTTATAAGGATAATAAATAAAATTCGCTCCTTCTGGTACGATTACAAAAACACACATAAAGTTCTCTGGCTTTTTGTAAACCTTTAAAAACGGCTCTTTTTTCTCTTTATTAATAATTCCTTTTTCTACAAACTCTTCTAATGTTGATGCTTGAATAGACCAATCGGTATTCAGCTCTTCCCTATTCAGAATAAGTTCGCCAATGCTTACCTGGTGTTGATGCGCTATAAAAATTGGATGAGCTGAAATTCCCTCAACCATAATTTCTATTGCTACTTCTTTAATTGTATCTGAATAAAATTCTAAATCTTTTTCTAAACTAACTAAAGGGCTCTCTTGTTTTTTCGGTGCTCCGCTATCTTCTGGCGTTGCGTTTAATAATTCTTCTCTATCCATTTATAGTAAAAGTATATGGTTTAAGGGATAAGGTTTTGACAATTAATTTAAGGCAATCATACCTTATGCCTTCAACCTTAACAATACTACATTTTCTACATGTTGTGTATGTGGAAACATGTCAACGGGTTTAATACGAACAACATCGTATTTATCCTTTAATAACTCTAAATCTCTTGCTTGTGTAGCTGCATTACAACTTACATAAACAATTTTTTCGGCTTCCATTTCTAATAAACGTTGCACAACATCGGCATGCATACCTGCTCTTGGCGGGTCGGTAATTACAACATCAGGTTTGCCGTGTTCTGTAATAAACTCACCTGTTAAAATGTCTTTCATATCGCCAGCATAAAAAATGGTATTATTAATTCCATTTAATGCTGAGTTAAATTTTGCGTCTTCAATTGCAGTTGGTACATATTCTACCCCTACAACCTGTTTAACATCTTTAGCTATAAAGTTTGCAATGGTTCCTGCACCCGTATATAAATCATAAACCAGTTCATCGCCTTTAAAGCCAGCAAATTCTCTTGTAATTTTATACAATTCGAAAGCTTGTTCAGAATTGGTTTGATAGAAAGATTTCACGCCAATTTTAAATCGAATACCATCCATCTCTTCAAAAATATGATCGCGACCTGAAAAGGTAACAACATCCTGATCAAAGATTGTATCATTTTTCTTTTGATTAATGATGTACAATAAAGATGTGATTTGGGGAAATTCAGTTTTCAGGAAATTCATTAAACCATCAACTTGTTCTTGCTCTGGATAGGCAAATACGACCGCAACCATTACTTCTCCAGTTGATGAAGTACGAATAATCAGGTTGCGCAAAACCCCCTCATGGTTTCTTAAATCATAAAATGAAAGCGAATTTTCGAGTGCATATTTACGAACGGAATTTCTAATTTGATTAGAAGGCTCGTCTTGTAAATAGCAGTGTTCTATATCTAAAATTTTATCAAAACGCAATGGAACGTGAAAGCCAAGTGCATTCATATCGAAATCTTCGTCGCGTTCTATATCGGTTCTATCCAACCAACGTTTATTCGAAAACGTAAACTCTAATTTATTGCGGTAATATCTGTTTTTTTCCGAACCTAAAATCGGCTCGGCAAACGAAGTATCTATTTTACCTAGGCGCTGTAAAGCGGCCTCAACATTTTTTTGTTTAAATTTTAATTGAGAATCGTAACCCATGTGTTGCCATTTGCAACCTCCACAAGTACCAAAATGAGGACAAAACGGATCAGTACGCAAAGCTGATTTCTCATGTAGCTGTTCGATAATGGCTTCAGCAAAATTCTTTTTCTTTTTGGTTAAGCGAACATCAACCACATCTCCTGGAACGGCTTTATCCACAAAAATTACCAATTCATCGGCTTTACCTACACCTTTTCCTTCTTCGGCGATATCAATTATTTGTACGTTCGGAATTATAGTTACCGTACCTGGTTTTCTTCTACTCATTATGCCGCAAAGATAAGGGTAAAACCTGAAAGACTAAAGTGGAAAGCTACGGTAAGAATGAATACAAATAAGTACAGTAGAAAATGTGAAATACGAATGTAATCTAAAAATAAAAGGCAATAAAAACCCGCTCAAACAGTAGCGTTTGATTTGGTAATTTTTAGCTATGAATGATTATTTGCCAAAAAACTTAACTGCCGCGCCCCAAAAGCCATCTAACCAGTTAAATTTTAAGTCAAATTTTTCATCTACCTGTACAGAAAACTCTAATATTTCTTTGCTCATGATAAAAAACTTAATCTATTTAAGCAATAATACAAAATTCAGACCAAAAACCCAAACGGTTCAAATTAAAATTAAGTTAAAATTACATGAATGATAGAATTAAGGTTTAATTAAGATCTATATCTTTCGGGATATGAAAAGGATGAGCTATTTATTCAAGTTGTTATAAATTACTTGCCATATTTTTTTCTAATTCTCGCTGTGATGACTGCTAAAATTAGGGAAACAATAATGTAATTAATTGTCAAGAAGTATGGATTTAATTTTACTCCCAAAGAATCTCTTAAAACAATCAAAGGATAGGAAAAAAATGTTGTAAGTCCACTGAAAATTTTGGCAACAGCTCCATCACTATTTTTAGTATCCGCCCATCCAGCGTAAATAACCATAATGAGGAAAAAGTAAAGAAATGTAAAGAGCAATATTAATTTAATTTTCATGGCAAAAATGCGAATAGTTTTGTATGATACTTAAATTTACTGAGATTCAAATACCTGTCAATATTCAGAAGATCAGGATAAAGTAAGTTGTTGATTATAATTTCTCCAGAGTTTGTTACAATTATTGCATAGTAGTATTCCTCTGAAAGAAGCCTACCTGAAGCGTAGCCTGTTTCATACATCGACACCGACATATAAAGATCAATTCGCACAATATCTTCATCTTTTATAATCTGCAAAGTTTCTCCTTGAAAAACCTTCATGCCATCAGTGGTAAATTCTATCTGCATATCTTTAGCTTGCATATAGTAAGTGTAGTGAAGAATTGTGACTGGAGAGAAACCAAGTGTCATGAATATTATAAACAATTCAGAACCTTTAAACTGTGCTAACAATGCAATGGTAATTATTACAAGATATAATACAATAGATAATAAGTTTTGCTTTATTAAAAGATAGTGATTCCGTAAAGTGACACGATGCATAATTATGGTAGGGAGGCCTTATTTTACTACTTTAGTCTTTATAAAAATCGAATATATTATTTTAAATTTAAAAGGAACTAAATTTCGATAACAGTCTCAAAAAAGAGGGGCTTCGCTGAAAGAAAAATCACATTTATCTTGCTGGGGTTTAACGAACAAGAAACGACCATATTTTCGTTTTGAACACGACAAAAATACTGACAATCAAAACGTCACAATAAACTGATTTTTATTGGATTACGTTTATTAAATCCGTAACTTAATACATCATTTCACCTAAAAAGGAGGTTCATCATGAACGTAATCCGTAAAATTGAACATTGGGGCGATGTTCATCAAACAAAATGGCTTGATTTTCTCAGAATTATATTAGGCTTGATTATTTTTGGAAGGGGCGTTTCTTTTATCAGCGACACTACAACACTTCAAAATCTAATTACAGAGAACAATGTTTTTGGCTTCTCGGGCGTATTAATCAGTGTAGCGATACATATCGTTGCGTTTGCTCATTTAGTAGGCGGCATTTTAATAACGCTTGGTTTGGTAACACGTTTTGCAGTGGTTATTCAAATTCCAATACTACTGTTTGCGGTATTTTTTGTAAACCTTACCAGAGGATTTTCGATGCTAAATTCTGAGCTTTGGTTATCGGTTATAGTGTTATTTATGCTAATTCTGTTTTGGGTTGTTGGCTCAGGACCATTATCTGTTGATGAAGGTTTAAAAAACAAAAAAGGCAAGCGTTACGATTAACAAAAAGCTTAGCCTAATTAAAAACTATTCTTAGTATCTTTCAGCCTTTATAGCTGATTTTCATGAAAACTAAGATATTTTTAGGCCTGCTTTTAGCGGGATTTTCGAGTTATGCGCAAAACTCGCCAGAGGCAAATTTCAAATTAACCCGCCCTGCATTTAAAGAACAGAATGCGTTTCAAACCACAGCCTTTGTAGAGAAGTATTTTCGCTTGCCTGGCAACACGGGTTTTGATGCAAGTATTCATCATGTAGAAGATATTTTAAAAAAAGCAGGTTTTGTAGCGCAAAAACAAAATGAGTTTGAAGCACCGTTAACTTATCGCATCGAAAAACGAGCGATGAAAAACAAAACCTGGGAACCTGTTAACGCAAATATCGATATCGTTGGAGAACAACAGCCTTTGATTTCGTTCAAAACCAATCGCAACATGATTCCGATTAACTGCCAATCTACACCAGCAGAAGGCGTTACGGCAGAGGTGGTTTACATTGCCAAAGTTGTTCAAGCCGAAATCGATAAAATGGATTTAAAAGGTAAAATTCTTTTTTCAGAAACAAATCCAGCCCGATTATTGGCTATGGCAGCGAAAGCTGGTGCTGTTGGCGTTTTAGGTTATTCTATGCCTGCCTATACTAAACCAGAAATTCATCAAACTTCAATTCAGTTTGGAAGAATGGCTGCTAATAGTGATGTATGGACCCTGTTGTTATCTTACGGCGCTAAGGAAAAGCTAAAAGCAGCTTGTTTAAAGGGTTCTACAAAACTGAAGGTTAATATTGAATCTAAAATCTATCAGGCTGAGGAATTAACCATTGTAGCCAATTTAAAAGGCAGTGAAAAACCTGATGAACGCTTCGTATTCAGTGCCCACGTTCAGGAACCTGGCGCCAATGATAATGCCAGCGGTGTAGGTACGCTTGCAGAAATGGCCAGATTAACGGCTGAGCTTTACAAGGCAAAAAAGATTAGTCCAAAGCGCAGCTTAACCTTTTTATGGGGCGATGAAATTGTATCGACCAAAAGATACATTACAGAAGATACCACTCGTGCAAAAGGTATTTTATGGGGAATGAGTTTAGATATGGTTGGCGAAGACACGCAAAAAACGGGTGGTTCTTTCTTAATTGAAAAAATGCCAGACCCATCTGCAATCTGGACACGAGGAACGGATAAACACACGGAATGGGGTGCTGGAGATGTGACGGAGAAAGACCTTTTCCCGCATTATTTCAACGATTTTATTTTCGATATCTGTAAAGCTCAAGGGAAATTCGCAAACTGGACGGTTAACTATAATCCTTTTGAAGGTGGAAGCGATCACACGCCTTTTCTGCAAAATAAAATTCCAGGCTTGTTAATGTGGCACTTTACAGATGTTTTTTATCATACAGATAATGATCGATTAGATAAAGTATCGCCAACGGAAATGAAGAACGTTGGTATAAGCGCTTTAACCGCTGCTTATACTTTAATTTCTGCCGATGAAAGCACAGCAACCGCAACGGTTTCGCAAGTTAAAGCTGACGCTTTGGTTCGACTTAAAACTGAATTTGACCTCAGTAAAAAAGCAATTGCAGACGGAAAATCTGCGACTGATGAAAAACACATTATAGAGGTTTGGAGTAAATGGTATATTGATGCTTTGGCTACGATTAATAAAATGCCAGTTAAACCCGAAACAACAAGAGTGGGTTCAGCTATAAAAGTTGCTACTGGCGAAATTGAAAAACAAACAAAAACTTATTTAGAAGAGTTAAAGTAGTTCAATTGCATTAAATGCCAAAAGCAGTAATTATAGGTTCGGGAATTGCAGGAATTGCAACTGCAATAAGATTGGCGGTAAAAGGTTATGCAGTAATGGTTTTCGAATCAAATTCTTATCCTGGCGGAAAACTTACTGAAATTAATATCGATGGTTTTCGTTTTGATGCTGGACCGAGCTTATTTACCATGCCTCAATACGTAGATGAACTTTTTACGCTTGCGGGTAAAAATCCTTGGGATTACTTTCGATATGAGAAACTGGAAGAAATTTGTAAGTATTTCTATGAAGATGGCTTAAACTTAACTGCATCAGCCGATATAAATGAATTTGCCAAAGAAATTGAGCAAAAAACCAATTCATCGGCAAGGGAAGTTCATAAATACCTTTCTAAAAGTGAAACCATATATGAGATAACACATAAGGTTTTTTTAGAAAGAACTTTACACAAACTCAAAAGTTATTTACATTGGGACACGCTAAAATCGGCACTCCGATTTGGTCAAATCGATGCTTTTAGAGATCAAAATAAGGCAAATCAAAGCTTTTTTAAAGACGAGCGAATTGTTCAGCTTTTCAATCGCTATGCTACTTATAATGGCTCCAATCCGTATCAGGCGCCTGCAACTTTAAATGTAATTCCGCATTTTGAATATCATTTTGGTGCGTTCATTCCTGATAAAGGGATGTATAGTATCATCACGTCTTTAGTAAAGCTTGCCAAAGATTTGGGCGTAAAATTTCAATTCGATTGCAGAGTCGAAGAGATCATCTATTCGGCAGATGTTGTAAAAGGCATAAGAATTAAAAACTCGACCATTGAAGCTGATTTAGTTGTTTCGAATTTAGATATCTGGTTTACTTACAAAAACCTACTCCCAAAATTTGAAGCACCTGAAAAATTGCTTGCTCAGCAAAGAAGCAGTTCTGCCCTAATTTTTTATTGGGGTATAAAAAAAGAATATCCAGAATTGGGGTTACACAACATTTTTTTTGCAGAAAATTACAAGGCAGAATTCGATGCAATATGGCATGATCGAAAAATTCATACCGATCCGACAATTTACCTGAACATCACATCGAAATATATTAAAAACGATGCGCCAGTTAATTGCGAAAACTGGTTTGTAATGATAAATGTTCCTGCAAATAATGATCAAAACTGGGACGAACTTATCGCTAAAGCAAGACAAAATATCATTCAAAAGCTAAGCAGGTTATTAAAGAAAAACATAGCTGAAGATATTATTTGCGAGCAAATTCTCGACCCAAGAAGCATTGAGCAACAAACAGGCTCTTATCAAGGATCACTATATGGCAACAGCTCTAACAACCAGTTTGCAGCATTTTTAAGGCATTCTAACTTCAGTTCAAAAATAGAAAATTTATATTTCTGCGGTGGAAGTGTGCATCCAGGAGGTGGAATTCCTTTGGCTTTATTATCTGCAAAAATTATTGACGATAATCTGAAGTTTCCCAAAGCCTAAAAGGATATATTTGCTTGCAAGGCATCTGAAATGTCTTTCAATAAAAAATCACTTTATGAATTTTCACACACGCAAATGGATAAAACCCGAAGACTTAAATCCTAACGGAGGATTATTTGGCGGAAGTCTTTTAAAATGGATTGACGAAGAAGCAGCAATTTACGCTATTGTTCAACTTGAAAACCCAAAGGTAGTAACCAAATATATGTCGGAAATTAACTTTGTTAGCTCAGGCAAACTAGGCGATATTATTGAAATGGGTATCACAGCAACAAATTTTGGTACAACTTCGATTACGATGTGCTGCGAGGTAAGAAACAAAATTACCCGTAAAAGTATTTTAACAATTGATAAAATTGTTTTCGTAAACATTAACGATTACGGCGAGCCAACACCACATGGCAAAACGAAAATAAAATATATTGAAGAACAATTTGCGCAGGAAGACGAGGGCAATGCTTAGCTATTTGTTTGCTCTTTAATTGCTTCTTGTAATTTTTCTGCATCCAAATCGAAAGCATTAACAATTACTTTTGCCTGGGTGTAAAAAGGATTGCGCTCAGCAAGTTTTACATTGATAAAGTCTAATAGTTGCTCATCATCTAAATCCTTTATTAAAGGTCGTTTATGTCGATTCTGCAACCTAGATACCAATTGAGCAGGCTCCATTTCGAGGTAAACGGTCATGCCATTTTGATTCATCCAATCCATATTATCGAAAAAACAAGGTAATCCACCACCCGTTGCTACAACGCAATGTTCAGGATAGCTGTGTGTTTTAAGCGTTTCACTTTCATAATCCCGGAAACCGCTTTCACCAAAAGCTTCGAAATATTCGGCAATTGTTTTCCCTGTTCTGGAAACAATTTCTGCATCTAAATCAATTACTGGGCAATCTAATCTATGTGCAAGTTGTTTAGCTTTGGTACTTTTGCCACAGCCCATGTAGCCGATCAGAAAAATTATCATAAAAGGTTATTACGTTTAAACAAGATATAATCGGTTGCTGGTGGTTCAATTCCAGCAGCTTTAAGCATCGACACAATTTGCCCGCGATGATAAGTTGAATGATTTAACATCTGCATAAACATGGTGCCTATCGTATTTTTATGTTCATTGCCACGAGAATCATAATACAAAACTAAGGTTTCGAGCGATAAATTATCCAGGCAAGATTCTATCAATGTAAAATTGTCTTTAGAAATTGCTAGAAAATTATGTTTATCGTGTTCCTGCCAAACTTCAAATACAGGTTTTAACCCAACAATTCTGTTGGCCCAGATATGCTGTGCATTTAGAATGTGGCTAAATAATCTTTCTGCGTCAGGTAGATTTTTATCAATGGAAGAAAAAACATCCATCACCTTTGTGTCGGCTAGTTTTGTATAGGCAATAAATTCTTCAATCATTTTAAACCAATTTAACTCTTGGATCAACATACGCGTAAAGAATATCAACCAAAATATTTATCACCACAAATACAAAGGCAATAAATAAAATGGAACCCATTACGACAGGGAAATCAGACATTTCGAGGGCGGTTACTGTAGTTCGTCCTAATCCGTTATATCCAAATATATATTCAACAAAAAATGAACCAGCCAGTAGCGACGCAAACCAACCAGAAATAGCGGTTATAACAGGATTCATCGCATTTTTTAAGGCGTGTTTGTAGATAATAGCATTTCTACTCAAACCTTTTGCTTTTGCTGTGCGAATGTAATCTTGAGCTAAAACGTCAAGCATAGCACTTCTAGTTAATTGAACAATTATTGCCAAAGGCCTTAAACCTAAAGTTATCATGGGTAACCAAAGATTTCTTAATGTTAAAATTTCTCCGTTAAAAGGGTCGTAACTGTATAAGCTACCACTCATTTTTAATCCAGTGTAATTACTTAATACAAAGCCGAAAAGCCAGGCGATTATAATTCCTGCGAAAAATGATGGGGCCGAAATGCCTAAAATAGCAAATGCATTGGCCGATTTATCGATCCAGGAATCTTTATAAACTGCGGAAAGCACGCCTAAGAATACGCCGATTAGCGTTGCAAAAATCATTGCGGTTAAGGCCAGAATAAAAGTATTCGGAACAGTTTCGGAAAGAATAGCCGTAACATCTCTTTTCGTTTGGTAAGAACTTCGTAAATATGGCCATTTTATCACCAAGGCCTTTTTATCGAAATTAATAAGTTTTGCATAGTGATATTTTTTTTGTGTCAAACTATCATTGTCTAAAACACTAACTGGCGATAAATCGTTGATGTACAAAACAAATTGCATAGGTTTCGATCGATCTAAACCAAACTCTTTACGTACGGCTTCCAGCGACTGCACGTCAGCTCTTTGCCCCATCGTCATTCTTGCAGGGTCGCCAGGCAAAATGTTAAACAATACAAAAACAACCAATACAACCCCAGCCATAACCAGTAATCCGTATAAGAGTTTTTTAATTGCGTAACCTAACATTATTTGCTAAAATATTTACTGCCCAATTGTTCGAAGCTTGGCACATTATGAAAATGCCACTTACTTATAACTACTCCATTTTTTAAAAGCAAAACACCTGGATTAGCCCTTACCATACTTTTTAATGGAACTGCATCTGCATAAAAAACTTCAGAGAAAAGGTTATATTTTTTGATGAATTTTTCTGCATCACTAGCCGAATTGGATGTAAGTAAAACACTTCTGATATTAAATTGCTGCGTGGCATTTAGTGCTAAGGCATTTAAATCACCAATAGCTTTTTCATTCGTATCGTTTAAGTTATAAGCCACAAAAACCAAACTATAATACGGGTTTTCGATCAGCTCTTTTGTATAATCAGTTCCCGATGCATCGGTAATAATCAAATCTTTAATTTTAGGCTCGTACCCTTTTTTAACCAATGTTTTCGAAGGTTCGCCAACAATTTCCCAGTTATCATCTTTCCAGATTTCAGTTTTAAGGTAGTCCTTATCACTCATGTCTTTTTCAGCCTTGGTTTTTTTATTTTTAAGGTGATACATGATTTGAAACTCATCGGGTTTTTCTCCTGGCGGGATAACCATTAAAGAAGGTATATGCGCTCCGACTTTGTAAGGCAGAAAATCGATAACGGGTAAAAAATTATAGGTATATAAACCAAAAAGCAACGAAACAACTGAAACTAAAATTGCAATATTCCGTTGCGATTTCGCCTTTTGGACAGCAGGCTTAATAAAATTCTTTTTAAGGAATATATAAACGATCAGCACCAATAATACAAGATCCTTACCGAAAGATTGCCAAGGTGTAAGTGGAATGGCATCGCCAAAACAACCACAACTGGTTACTACTTTAAAAAAGGCAGAAACAAAAGTTAAAAGGGTAAAGAAAATGATAAGTATCAACAATCCCCAGGAAACTTTTTTACCCCAAAAACCCAGCAAGAGCAATGCGCCTAAAACAATTTCTAAAGTGCAAAGTAAAATCGCTATTCCCGTAGCAATCGGACTTAGAAAACTAATATGAAAGACATCAAAATACTCCTGAAGCTTATAACCAAATCCTAATGGATCATTGGCTTTTATTAATCCTGAAAAGATAAATAATACCCCGACAAAAATTCTGGAAAAGGTTAAAAGTATATTCTTCATTATTTTACGCCTAGTTTAATTAATGCAAAAACCGAATAGTTTAACATATCCTGGTAATTTGCATTTACACCTTCTGATACTTGTGTTTGCCCTTCGTTATCTTCTATTTGCTTAACTCTAAAAACTTTCTGTAAAATTAAATCGGTTAAAGAGCTGATTCGCATATCTCTCCAGGCTTCGCCATAATCGTGGTTTTTAGCAAACATTAAATCCTTTGTTTCCTGCGCTTTGCCATCGAATATCGATTGTACTTCTGCAAATGGCATTTCTAATGGATCATTTTCCGTTAACTCCAATTGCATCATGGCGATAACACAATAGTTAATAATGCCAATATATTCTGGAATAATGCCCTCGCCTACTTTACTTACTTTTTTTTCTTCTAAAGTACGAATGCGCTGCGCTTTAATAAAAATCTGATCGGTGATGGAGCTTGGCCTTAAAATGCGCCATGCAGTGCCATAATCTTTAGTTTTTTTAAGAAATAGTGATCTGCAAACTGCAATCACAGCATCGAATTCAGAAGAGGTATTTGTTTGTGACAAGGCCAATAATTATTTAGTTTTAGTGTATTTTTGTCGTGGAAAAACAAAAGCTAAAGATACATTTTTAAAGCGAAACCCAAATCCCGAAAGGGTTTAATATGGCAGAAAAAAACTTTTTTGAACCAAAACAAAGCCTAAATATTAAAGGTAAAATCTTCGATTTAAGTAAGCCTAAAGTTATGGGCATCTTAAATATTACGCCCGATTCTTTTTATAACAATAGCCGAACAAATTCGATTGATGAAGCGCTTAGAAAAACAGAAACTTTCTTAAATGATGGCGCAACTTTTATTGATATTGGCGGCTATTCTTCAAGGCCAGGTGCAAAAGATATCTCAACAGATGAAGAACTTGGCAGACTTATTCCTGTAGTTGAGGCAATAAACAAAAATATTCCAGAAGCGATAATTTCTATCGACACCTTTAGAGCAAAGGTAGCAGAAGAAACAATTTTAGCAGGAGCACACATTATTAACGATATTGCTTCAGGCGATATGGATGATAAAATGTTCGAAACCGTTGCCCGTCTTCAAGTACCCTACATTATGATGCATATGCAAGGTACACCGCAAAACATGCAGCAAAATCCTGTTTACGATAATGTTTTATTGGACGTTATTGATTATCTCGCAAAGAAAATCGATACGTTAAAAAAACTAAAAGTTCATGATGTAATTATTGACCCAGGTTTCGGTTTTGGAAAAACGATTGAGCACAACTACGAATTGTTAAATCAAATGCAGGAATTTAAAATTTTCAAATTACCTGTTTTAGCAGGATTCTCGAGAAAAGGCATGATTTATAAAGTTTTAAAAAATACAGCTGCAGAAGCATTAAATGGCACAACAATTTTAAATACCATTGCACTGCAAAAAGGCGCAAAAATTTTAAGGGTGCATGATGTAAAAGAGGCTGTTGAATGTGTGAAGCTAGTGGAAATGCTGGCCTAGTTACTTAAAGTAATAAACAATTACCCAATTTAAATAGTTAACCCATTTAAACAGTTTACCAAAAAACAACTATCTTGGCATTGATGAAAAGCTTCGACTTCGATTTTCTTAAATTATCTGTAACGGATGCCGTTGACATTATTTTAGTTGCATTATTAATCTATTACGTTTATACGTTAATTCGTAACACGCTTGCCGTAAATTTATTGGTAGGCATGTTTATTATCACAGTTTTCTACTGGATAGTAAAAGGATTACATATGGAATTGCTAACCACCATCATAGATAAATTTATGAGTGTTGGTATTATCGCTTTGATTGTAATTTTCCACCCAGAGATTCGAAGATTCTTGTTGCTAATTGGAAAAAATGCTTTTTTACAAAAAAATAAAGCCTGGTGGGGTTATTTATTCGGGAGGAAAGAGATAGAAAGAAATAACTTAACACGGATTAAGCCAATTATTGATGCTTGTAAAACGATGAAGAAAACCCGAACAGGTGCATTAATTGTATTTGTTAAGTTTTACGATGAACAATTTTTTGCCAATAGCTGCGAGGTTGTTGATGCTAAAATTTCAAAACGTTTACTGGAAAGTATTTTTCAGAAAAACAGTCCGCTGCATGATGGTGCTGTTGTAATTTCTGAGAATAAAATTAAGAGCGCAAGTTGTATTTTACCCCTAACCGATAACGATCAGTTACCCTCGCAATTTGGACTAAGACACCGAGCTGGAATTGGTGTTTCTGAAACTACAGATGCTGTAGCGGTAATTATTTCGGAAGAAACTGGAGAAATATCTTATGCCAAACAAGGGCGTGTAAGAATGAATGTTTCTTTTGGAGAACTGGAGAAACTGCTTAATAAAGATTTTTAATTAGTTTTTTTAATGTTTGGGTGTTGGTTGGTTAGAATCCTGTAAAGCCAAAAAACTAACCAGCCAAAAGCCAAAGAACTAGCAGTATTGCTCAAAAGCACCGATTAAGTTATCGGCAATCATTTGTGCAGGACGGCCTTCAATTTGATGACGCTCGATCATGTGTACCAATTTACCATCTTTAAATAAAGCCATTGCTGGTGATGATGGTGGGAAAGGCATCATATAATTTCTTACCTGATCTACTGCTTCTCTTTCCATGCCTGCAAATACAGTAACTAATTTATCAGGATGTTTTTCGTGTGCTGCCGCTGCTCTTGCTGCTGGGCGAGCATTTGCTGCTGCACAACCACAAACCGAGTTTACGACTACTAAAACAGTTCCTTCGCCTTTAATGGCTTGATCCACTTCCTGTGCATTTTTTAATTCTTCAAAACCAACGTTAGTTAATTCCTTACGCATTGGTTCTACTAAATATTCTGGATACATTATCTTTAATTTTTTATTTACAATTTCTACGGTACAAAAATAAGAAAATCGAACAGCATGAGCCATTCGATTTATATTTTTAAGGTAAATTTATTTATTGTAACCCTTTCTCTCTCAATAGCTCTTTCATAACTTCTGGATCTCTTAGTGCAGCCCAACCAAATAAAATTAGCATAGCAACAAGGCAGATGATATAAAGTAGACTTAAGATTGAACCAATTATGCCACAAACTTTACCTGCTTTAGTATTTTTATATGAGGATATTGAGTAATTAGCAGGATTAAGATTATACTTTTTAATATCCGCAGCACTTAAAACCCAAGCGATAATTCCAAAAATTAAGCCTAAACCATAGCAGCAACAAGCTGGAATTGATAAAATCCCTAAAATTAAAGCGACAGTTGAGTTTGGTAAATTTTGCGGTCCGCCAAATTGATTAAACTGGGGATTTTGCTGAAAAGGTGGCGGAGTTAATGGCGGTTGAGATACCGAGCCAAATGCAGGAACATCATTATTTACTGGATTAACAGGTTGATTTTCTTGCGGATTTCCTTGTTCTTCTGACATAAAGTTAATTTAGTTTATAAGTTGATGGTTGTATATTTTGTAAATGTAATTGATTAGAATAATTACCGCAATAGCTACAAAGGTGATTTTTATAAGTTGAGCGCCAAATTTAAAATCAACTTTAAGGTGAATAAAAGTAAAAACCACGATAAAAATTAATGGTATTGTTGCAGGATACAATTTAAAAGAATCGATAAAATTGCCTTTAAGCAAAGCTAAAACTGATCTTTGTAAGCCGCAGCCAGGGCAATCTATCCCAAAGTGAGATTTAAATGGGCAACTTAACAGGTGTAGACTTAACCAATCTAAAAAGCTATGCATTAGATTCATCAATTGTACCGACTATTTTTAGCTGACTATCCTTCCAAATTTTATACCGCTCCAGATCTTTAATAACTTGTTTATAAACGAGATTTAATATAAAAACATCATCAATAAAACCTAAAACAGGTATAAAATCTGGTACAACATCAATTGGAGAAAGGAAATAAATTAATCCGCCCAGAATGGCTACGATGGAGCGTTTAGGGATTTCGGTGTAATCTCCATTTACATAATCTTTTGCAACGGCAAAGAGCAAAAGCATTTTTGCCCAAACTCCTTCCAAATCACTTTTATTCGTAACGGCTTTACCCAGCGCCTCTTTAATGGTATCGCCAGCTTTGGCTTTATCTTTTAATATAACCGAAGCTTTGCTTTCTGATTTTTTGAAGAAATCTAATATTTTCTGCCTGTCCAATTTCATAATTGCTTTATTAATCAACGATTAAATAGGGAATAAAATATTTAATCTACTGCGCTTTTATCATTTCCAAAATATCGTCTACATACTTCCGCTCGTTGGCTAAACGCGGAACTTTGTGTTGTCCGCCTAACTTATCTTTAGCTTTTAACCAATTGTAAAATGTATTGGCAGGGGCATTATGTACTTTTGGACGACATAAAGCCATATCTTTAAATCGCTTTGCATCATAATCAGAATTAACCTCGCGTAAGGTTTTATCCATCACATCGATAAATTTCTCGAAGTCGTTGGGTTGTTTATCAAACTCAATAATCCATTCGTGTCCACCAGCTTTTTCATCCTTAAAGTAAATCGGTCCTGCTGTATAATCTTTAATTTCTGCACCTGTTTCGCCGCAGGCTTTTGTTAAAGCTTGTTCGGCATTATCGATAATAACTTCTTCGCCAAACGCATTAATAAAATGTTTGGTTCGGCCAGTTATCTTTATTCGGTACGGTGCTAACGAAGTAAATTGAATCGTATCGCCAATCATGTAGCGCCATAATCCCCCATTGGTAGATATCACAATTGCATAGTTTTTATGCAACTCTACCTCGCCCAACAACAATGCTTTTGGATTTTCATCCCCAATGTTTTCCATCGGAACAAATTCATAGAAAATACCATAATCAAGCATTAAAAGCATTTCTTCTGAATTATCCTGATCCTGAATACCAAAAAAACCTTCTGATGCATTGTAGGTTTCCAGGTAATACATATCATCAGATGGAATTAACTGCTTAAACTGCTCGCGATAGGGCCCGAAATTTACAGCACCATGAACGTAAAGCTCCAAATTAGGCCAAACTTCAAGCAGATTTTTCTTACCTGTGAGTTCTAAAACCTTTTTAGCTAAAACAATTGTCCATGTTGGCACACCCGAAATACTGGTAACATTTTCCTGAATGGTAGCTTCAGCCATTCTATCCATCTTGATTTCGTAATTATCCATCAGGGCGATAGACATATCTGGAGTGCGATAAAACTCAGCCCAAATTGGTAGGTTTTTAATCAGCACGGCTGATAAATCACCGTAAAAACAATCTTCATTTAGTTGATTAACCTGATGACTTCCACCCAAAACCAAACCCTTTCCAGTAAACATCTGGTTATCTGGCCGATTATTACAGTAAATGGAAAGCATATCTTTGCCGCCCTTAAAGTGGCATTCTTCTAAAGATTCTTCCGAAACTGGTATAAATTTACTTCTATCACTGGTAGTTCCCGATGATTTTGCAAACCACTTTATATCGGATGGCCATAAAATATTTTGCTCGCCATTCAGCATTCGCTCGATGTATGGCTTTAACGTATCATAATTTTGAATTGGAACCCGTTCCTGATATTGATAAGTGGTTAGAATCGTTTTGTAATCGTATTTTTTTCCCCACTCGGTATTTTCAGCACTATCTATTAAAGTATGAAACCACTCCTGCTGAACATCGTGAGGATATTTCATAAAAAGCTCGATCTGATGGATCCGCTTTTTCATTAGCCAGGTAAAAATTGAATTTACAAATGCCATATTAACCCCTAAACTTCTGATTTCTACTCCTGATGAACACAGATAAACATTGATTTATTTGTGTTATAATTAATTTCATCTCTTTTTTTGAAGTCATATTATCAGTGCACATCCTTATTTGTGGTTAATATTAAACATCAAAATTCTTACGCTTCAAAACAAAATTCGAACCCAGATAAACTTTTCTTACCATTTCGTTTTCGGCTAACACTTCGGGAACGCCCTGCTCTAAAATTTTTCCTTCGAAAAGTAAATATGCTCGATCGGTAATCGAAAGGGTTTCCTGCACGTTATGATCGGTAATTAAAATACCAATATTTTTATGTTTAAGCTTCGCTACAATACTTTGAATTTCTTCAACAGCAATTGGATCTACACCTGCAAAAGGCTCATCTAAAAGGATAAAATTAGGATTTGCAGCCAAAGCACGGGCAATTTCTGTACGTCTTCGCTCGCCTCCAGATAATAAATCGCCGCGGTTTTTACGAACTTTATGTAAACTGAATTCGTTAATTAATTCTTCCAGTTTATCCCTCTGTTCTTCCTTGCTCATGTTGCTCATTTCCAAAATGGCAAGAATGTTATCTTCTACTGTAAGTTTTCTGAAAACCGATGCTTCCTGAGCTAAATAACCTATACCTTTCTGTGCACGGCGATACATTGCATCTTCGGTAATGTCTTCTTCTTCTAAAAATATGCGACCTTCATTTGGCTTAATTAAACCAACAATCATATAAAATGAGGTTGTTTTACCAGCACCGTTCGGTCCTAATAAACCAACAATTTCACCTTGGCTTACATTAAAAGAAACATCGTTTACAACAGTACGCTGCTTATATTTTTTAACCAGATTTTCGGCTCTTAATATCATATATAACTTAACAGTTGATGTCGTTGTTGAGTTCTTCGATAAACTCAGGATGACATCTTTTGTAGATTTACTAATTAACTTTTATTCCTTTAATATTTAATTGTAAACGTTTTTTATCACGCCACACATTTTCTTCAATAGTATAACAAACAGAGAAAGGTACTTTTGGTTGTAAAAGTTTTTCAAATTCTGCTAGTCCGAAAGCAATGCCTTCAAAAATACTCGAATTTTGTTGTTTTATATTAACTTTTAAATGATTTGCGCCAACTACCATTGCGTGCTGAGCTAAATAAACATTATGTGTTACAAAAATAGGCGCCATGTTTTCTGGTCCGAAAGGGCCCATTTGTGCCAAAACACGATAAAATTTACCATCAATTTGAGCCAAATCTATTTCCGCATCAATCCGAATCATTGGGATTAATAACTCATCTGTAATACTTGCAGAAACAATTTCTTCAAATTTATCAGCGAAGGCATTAACATTACTTTCCTGCATGGTTAAGCCTGCGGCAAATTTATGTCCACCATATTGATCGAGCAAATGTGCACAACCGCTTAAAGCTTCGTATAAATCGAAACCCACAACCGAGCGACAAGAGCCCGCCACGTGTCCGTTCGACTTGGTTAAAACGATCGTTGGTCTATAATATTTTTCTGTTAAGCGTGATGCTACGATTCCAATTACACCCTTATGCCAGTTTTCATTAAAAACCACGGTTGTTTTTTTATTAATTAAAACTTCGCTGTCGCCTATCAAAGCCAAAGCCTCTCGGGTTATATCCTGATCGTAAGTTTTGCGTTCGGTATTTTTTAAGTTGATCAGCTCGCTTTGTTCTGATGAATTGCCATCAACCTGGCAAAGCAACATAGCTACGGCGTGTTTTGCATGATCTATTCTACCTGCAGCATTAATACGTGGACCTAAAGTAAAAACCACATCGGTAATTGTGTAGTTTTCGGTTTTACCCGAAACTTCCATTAAAGCTCTTAAACCTTCGCATGGATTTGTATTGAGTTTTTTGATGCCATAATAAGCTAAAATTCTGTTTTCGCCAACTACAGGCACAATATCGGCAGCAATGCTTACCATCACTAAATCAAGATATTGCAAATAGGTTTCTTTTGGTAAATTATGCTTTTGTGCATAAGCCTGAGCCAGTTTAAAACCAATTCCGCAGCCAGCCAGTTCTTTAAAAGGGTATTCGCAATCCAAACGTTTTGGATCGAGAACAGCTACAGCTTTAGGAAGCTCATCTCCAGGTAAATGGTGATCGCAAATAATGAAATCGATTCCAAAAGTATTTGCATAATCAATTTTATCGATAGATTTTATGCCACAATCTAACGCAATAATTAGCGAAAAACCATTTTCATTTGCATAATCTATTCCAGCATTAGAAATGCCATATCCTTCCAAATATCTATCTGGAATATAGTATTCGATATTTTTAGTGAGTTGAGAAAAGAAACTATAAGCTAATGCAACAGAGGTTGTTCCATCGACATCATAATCGCCATAAATCAGAATTTTTTCATGAGTAGCTAAAGCTGATTCAATTCTTTCGATTGCTAAATCCATATCCTTCATTAAAAAAGGATTGTGAAGATGGTCTAAATCAGGTCTAAAAAAGTCTTTTGCCGAATCGAAATCACAAATATTTCTTTGTACTAATATTTGTGCAAGCGATTTATCTATATTGAGTTGTTCTGCTATTGTTGTTATGGTATCATCATTACAATTTGACGATTGCACCCATCTTTTTTCCATTTATTATATCTCCGAACAGTAAATATACATTTTAATTAAATACGGTTACATAATTTAGACTCACATACGAAAACGAATAAGCAAATAGATTGTTAACTTTGCTGTACAAATTAAATCTTCATATTTTGCAAGTTCACACCCTATTCGAAGGCACATATTCAGTCGATGCATCAAAGAAATTTGTTCCTTTCGATTCTGCTATTCATAGCTTTAAAGATAGACCAGCATCTTTATTTATAAACGTTCAACCTTTTTTAGTTGAGTTAAAAAATGACTTAGTTCTTTTTGATACTGGATTAGGTTTTAGTGATGATCATGGCGAATTAATTCTGCATAAAAATATTCGTAATGCAGGTTTCGACCCTACTGATGTTACTAAAGTTTTAATGTCGCATTTACATTACGACCACTCTGGCGGAATGATTCATAAACTTGGCGATAAAACAGAACTAAGTTTCCCAGATGCTGAATATGTAATTAATCGTGGTGAATGGGAAACTGCTTTCAGCAGCACTTCTTCATCTTACCACACAGATATTTTCGAGTTTATACAACGCAACGCTCAACTTAAATTTGTAGAAGGCGATGGAAATTTAGATGAAACCATTGCTTTTGAATTTACAGGAGCGCATTGTCCAAACCATCAGGTTTTTCTTCTATCAGAGGGCAATCAAAAGGTATTTTTTGGTGGAGATGTTTTACCTGAACCTAGCGAATTAATTAAAAACTTTATTGCTAAGTACGATTTCGATGGCCGCAAAGCGATGGAATTACGCAAAGAGTTTGGTAAAAGAGCAGCTGCCGAAAACTGGGAATGTTTATTTTACCACAGCAAAGAACAAGCGACTGGTTTTGTAGATGAAATTGAAGGCGGGTTTAAGATTAGATAAGGGAGTTTGAGTTGAAAGATTAAAGGTGAAAGACTAAAGCGGAAAGATTAAAGCTTAAATAAAAGTTCAAAAGAGCTAAAGCAAAAGTGCAATTGAATATGATTTCATTGCCGTCAGTTTCAACTGACGGATAATAAATGAAGTAACCAGGGCTTTAGCCAAATCCTGCAGTTTGAAAGTCTTTATTTCTTGTAGCTCAGTAAGTACATAAACCCGAAAGCAGCGAAAATACTTTTTGCTTGTAGCACCCATGAATGAAGCATCTGCATCCGATGAAACAGATTAAATCACCATATAAGAAACCTTAGATATAACTTAGATGGTAAAAAAATTAACCAAAAAAGGTCTCGATTTACATCGAGACCTTTTCCTTTTTCCGAGACTTGGAAAATTATTTTTTAGCTACCAATTTAACAGCTAATTCAAACTCATCGTTAATTGCTTTGTCACCAATGCTATCAAAGAATGATTTTGAACCATATTTAATGTCGTATTTAGTTCTATCAACAATAATTTTACCAGCTAAAGCAGATACAGTACCATCAGCATTAACAGTTACAGTTGCAGGGAAACTTAATGGTTTAGTAATACCTTTAATAGTTAAGTTACCTGTTACAGTTGTACCAGCAACTTTAGTAATAACGAAAGTAGCTGTTGGGAATTTCGCTGTACCGAAGAAATCATCAGCTTTTAAGTGACCTTCTAATTTAGCACTACCATCAGCATCTTTAATTGAGTTCATATCGATAGTGAAAGTACCACCTGTTACTTTTTTACCATCAACATTTAAAGTGCCTGATTGTAAAGCGATTGTTCCGTTGTGAGAACCTGTTACTTTTTTACCAACCCAAGTAATGGTCGATTTTGCTGCATCTACAGTGTAAGTAACTGGTTTAATAGTTGTAAAAGCTGATAAAGACACAACTGCAACTAATAAAAAGATTGAAGAGATTTTTAATTTCATTTTCTGGTTTTTTATAATTTGATACAAAGATATATTAACGTTCGGTAATCTGTTATTGACCTATGTTAAGTTTTTCAAAAATAGTCGATTTATTTAAAATCATTCTATTGACTAAAAAATATTGATGAGGTTTAATCGGAGTTCGTTTAAAAATGATTTGAAAAGCAAATTCCTCAAATAAGTTAACGTTAGTCGGGCTTTACGCTATATCTTTAGCTTTTCCTTCGACTGCGCTCAGAATGACAGGTTAAAAGTATATCGCTTCAATCCCGTTTAAACAATAAAAACTATTGCTACTAGGTAAAGTTGTAAACCGCCTAATTGTTATTTCGCTATATTAGTTTTCTCAAAACAAAGAAATGAATCACAACGCAAAATCAATCCGTCCGTTTATTGGTGCTAAAGATTTCGAAACATCTAGAAGTTTTTACCGCGATTTAGGTTTCGAAGAAATTACTTTAGGCAATCAAATGTCTGTTTTTAAAAGTGGAGCAATGGCTTTTTACTTGCAAAATGCCTACGTTAAAGATTGGGTAGATAATACCATGATTTTTATGGAGGTTGATGATGTATCTCGTTTTTATCAGGAACTTTTAGCTTTAGATTTAACCGCAAAATATAACGTTAAAGTAACACCAGTTCGAAATGAAGATTGGGGAAGTGAATGTTTTTTACATGATCCTGCAGGGAATTTATGGCATTTTGGACAGTTTAATTAAACAAAAATGTCGTCATTGTAAGGTACGAAGTAATCCTTGCAACAAAATAAATTGCTTCGTACCTCACAATAACGATTATTGTAATCTTAAAATTTAACCGAATTCAGCTTCTTATCAACAAGCAATCCATCAACAGCTTTTAAATCAAATTTAATATTTCGCTTAGCTTTCAGTTTTATAATAAACAATTCTTGCGTACCATTAAGTGCTTCTTTTTCGCCGACATTAACAAAAGTAGGATAAAGCACTTTCTTACCATCCGTATGTAGCCTATCGTTTGTTAGGTTTTCCATAGCTTTTGTTCCAACTATTTTTATGCTTTCAAATTCATAATCTTGCGAATTGTAAGGCAAAGCAAAACCCAGTGCATTTACCGAATGTAAATCAGTCCCTTTCACTTTAATTTCAATCGTTTCACCTTTATTATAAGCTTGTTTTGAAGTTGAAATTTCAATTTTACCAGAAACTTTATCTATGTTATTACTGCCTACTCCGCCCTCTAACTGGGTAGCCACAACAGAAATATCATAAGCATCGATTACATTATTTTTGTTTATATCGCCATTGCTTATATAACCTTCAAAATCGGCATCACCTTTTTTCAGTCCAGTATAATTAATGTACGAGGTTAAATCATTTCTATCAATTAAGCGGTCATTGTTAATATCGCCAGGCAAATAACTTTCAGTTCCAGGCACTTTAAAAACATATAACTCTCTACCCGATCCGAAGCCACCTACAGCATCGGTAATGGCAAGTTTAATATACCTTGCGCTTGGCTGGCCGCTAAAGGCAAAGGTTTTTACATCGCCATTATTTTTCCATTCAAAAGTTCCTGCGGTTGTCCACGTTTCTTTATTATTGCTATAGTAAATTGTACCTTTTAATAAAATACCGTTCCCTCTGCCCGAGCGAGGAACGTAGTTAAATTTCTCTAATTGATTAACTGATTTTAAATCCATCACCAAATCGAAAGGAACTGATTTAGTGCCCCATGCAGTATGCCAAATAGTACTTTCATCGAAATCGAAAAGATTTTCAATGCCTGAACTCTCCTGATTTTTAGCGGTAGTTTCGCCAACAATGCCTTGAATGGCAAATTGCAAAGGGTTGGGTTTTGTTTTCCCACTAAATGTTTCCCAATTCGAACTCCCATCTTTATTTACAGCACGAATCCTAAATGAATAGTCGGTTTCAGGGCTTAAGCCATCGAAAACCAATGTAGTATCTTTAATAGTACTGTAATTCATATTGTCGAATTCGATTTCGTAATAATCAGCGTTATCCACTTTGCTCCAACTTGGTTTTAAGCTAAAAGCTTCACTATTTTTATCGGGTATTGCTACATGCTTTGGTACCGATAGCGATCCTGTTTTTATCTTTTGTTTATTTACAGGCTGGAATACAAAACCTTGAACTTCTACTAAAATTTCATTCAAAGTAATATTAGCAGCTGCTAATTTCACCAACAATTGAGGGGTTTTAGTTAAAACACGCTTTTCGAAATCGCTACCTTTTGAGGCAAATTGATTTAAATTTGGAGCTACATCGTAAAAATAAACGTTTTCCAGTTTTGAAAAATCGCCCAACGAATTAACTTCTTTAAGTTTAACCTTCTGTTTTCCAATTTTAGCAGAAATAGACTTAGGTTTCTCAGTTAGATTGATACGTAAAACGGTAGCTTTTACTTTTTCGAAGCCAGTAAAACTACCTTGTGCAGCGTGAATATGAATGTCTAACTTGTCATCCGCATTGCTTTCTATTAAAGTAGATACACCTTTCTCATATTTATAAGCTTCAGTTGTACCATCGTCGTCGTACTCTGTAAAAGAAGTTTTTCCAGCTGGATAAAACTCATATATCCGTAATTTCTTGTTAATTTCTGAAACATTATTATTAGGATTAACCATCGGAATAATCGCTCCATTTTTTACAAAAACAGGCAATTTCCAAATTGGGGCATCGAAGTTATTAAGGATTCGATTACCATCATATTTTTCACCTGTGAAATAATCAATCCAAACGCCTTCTGGCAAGTAAATTCCATCTCTAATATCATTTCCTTTTTCATCTGCTTTTGTTGCTTGATAAATTGGCGCAACTAAAAATGATGGTCCATATAAAAACTGATATTGCGTTGCCTTACCCTGAGTATAAGCATTCGGATATTCTAAAAACATGGCCCGCATAATTGGCAAACCATTTAATGCCTGTTTTGCAATGCTGTAAGAATAAGGTAAAAGCTCCGATTTCAGTTTTAAATAAGTTCGGTTAATCGATGTAGCAGATTCACCCAAAGCATGTGGATATTTTTCGTTCGAGCCCCAACCATCCATATTTAACTGCATGGGGGTAAAAGCTTTCCACTGAAAATCTCTAGCATTAATTACTGGACTTTTGCCACCAAAAATACCATCCATATCAGAAGTAATATTGGGTTGACCTGATAAACCTGAACCGATATAAGTTGGAATATGAAAACGGATATATTCCCAAACACCACCAGTTTGATCGCCGCTCCAAATGGTTGCATAACGCTGTGTTCCTGCCCAGCCATCCAATGAAATAATAAATGGTCTGCTATTTTTTCCATAATCAGGCATTATTTTTCCAACATCGGCCACACCATTTAAACCAAAAGAATAACCAGCACCAACCCAAGCCACGTCGGTTTTCAGTACGCGAACGCCTGCATCTCTTACTTCTTTAATTATATCTCTTTGCAAAAGCGGACTTACCTCAGGTTTCGGATGCAAATCTGACTGTGTCCATAAGCCAATTTCAACACCATTTTTCCTGGCGTAATCGCCAAAACTTTTCAAGTTTTGAATATTTCCATCTAAAGTTTGGGTTTGGCCATAACCAGCGCCATAGCCATCATTTGGCAATATCCAACCAAGTGGCATATCGTGCGCTTTGTAACGCTCGATAACTGCCCGAGCAGAAAACTGATAATTATTCTTCTCCCCGTTTAACGATTCTTTTATTCCGCCGTTATCTTTCTGACTTTCCTTATATTTTTTTCCGTCTTCGAACGCAATACCTGTAGAATCAGCTTTCCAAAAATCGCGATTGTAAGCATTTAAATGTCCTTCGTAAAATCCAAATTTTGGCAAAAGAACTGGGTTGCCCGTTAATTGATAAAAATCATTTAACAAAGGAACTGCACCAGCATTAACCATTACAAATAAATCGAGGTAATTGGTTTCGTGAGTTAATTTTACAATTCCTTTTTCTTTCGAACCGAAATCATACTTACCTTTTTTGAAAGTATAAAACATAATGCCATAACCATTGCTAGACCAGTAAAATGGATTTGGAGAGGCTACGCCCCCATCTGTCCAGCTGTTTTGATTTTCGATAGCAATAGCTTTCCCTTTATGAGAAAAACGACCATTTTGAACACCTCCACCATAAAAGTATTCTTGCGGATTTTCTTTTAGAATTAACACCACACCTTTCTTTTCGAACGCAATTGGTTTTAATAATTCTAATACCGTGGCTTTGGTTTTTAGATTTATAACCCTAAGTAGCGAAGTATTTTTATCTATTTCTACATCAACCAAATTTGTTGTAATGGAAATTTGGCTTTTATCATCCTTAAACGAAAGACTAGAAAGTGATTTTCTTGGGTTATCGACTAAAATTTTAGCATCAGGTTTTGCTGCTGGATCACGAAGAACTCCTCCTGCATTATCTTGAAACAAGCGAAAAATATTATCGTTATAAAAATCGAAGAGCAGTTTTTCGTTATTCGCATACAATACCTCGACAGTTGTTGAATTAATTTTTTTAGCACTAACTATTTTAATTGGCTCCTTCTCTTTTTGCTCATCTTGAGCATAACTATATGTTGCTGATAAAACCAAAAAAAAGGAAAGCAGCATTTTTTGGTTTTGTTGAAGTATTGAAAATAAATTCATCATTATTTTAAGTTTGGCTAGTATTTTTATATTTAAAAAAGCTTTCACAACAGTGTAAAAGCTGGTTTTAAATGGCTGATTTAGCCTTTGATAAAATTACTAAAAGCAGGTTCAATTAGTCCTAGTAATGAGAATGATACGAAAACGTTTGCGTAAGAAGCGCATTTGTTATTACTTGAGATCGTTACTTTCTCTTTAAACCTGCCCCCACAACAGAAATACTTGCAAAAAAAATCTACAAAGCTTTATGGAAATGATTCATAAACTCCCAGATGATTGGTTCGTGTGGACACAAACCAAGGCCGCAGCCGTAAAATCAAAATCGTCTTTTCGACTGAAACGCAATGAAATGGAGAAATCTTTGAAGCTAAGTTTTTCATTATAAAGATTTTTCGGCTTCGCTCGAAATGGCGACCAAAAAAAACTCGCAGATGATTAGTTTGTGAGGACACAAACCAAGGCGGTAGGTTTATGCTATAATTATTGAAAAACGGATACCAATCGGAATAGAATCATTTTTATTGGGCATTCGGTTCCAAAAAAAATCTGCAAGTCGTATGAAAATGATTCATAAAACTTGCAGATGCTTGGTTTGTGAGGACACAAACCAAGGCTATGATCCGTCTCGCCTGCTTACAGCAGGCAAACAATGACAAAGTTGGCTGTGGAAAGGAAAAACCCTAAACCCCATTACCCTATCCTTAAGGAACTATTTCTTCCAAATAACTCTCCACTGGTGGACAAGCACAAATTAACGATCTATCGCCGTGGCTATCATTAACACGACCAACTGATGGCCAGAACTTACGCTCTAAAACGTAAGGTAATGGGAAAGCAGCAGTTTGACGGCTGTAAGCATGTTCCCATTCGTTAGCTGTAATTACTGAAACGGTATGGGGTGCATTTTTCAATGGATTATCAACTTTATCAAAAGTTAAATTTTCAACCTGATCTATTTCCTTTTTAATAGCGATTAGTGCATCACAGAAACGATCTAACTCATGTTTAGGCTCAGATTCTGTTGGCTCAACCATTAAAGTACCTGCAACAGGGAAAGAAACCGTTGGTGCATGGAAACCATAATCCATTAAACGTTTTGCAATATCAGTAACTTCAATTCCGAAAGCTTTAAATGAACGGCAATCTAAAATCATCTCGTGTGCACAACGACCCTGAGCACCTGAATAAAGAACTGGGTAGTGTTGCTCTAAACGAGCTTTCATATAATTTGCGTTTAAAATCGCATATTTTGTAGCGTTGGTTAATCCCTCTGCACCCATCATAGCGATGTAAGCATGTGAAATAATCAAGATTGAAGCTGAACCCCATGGTGCAGATGAAACTGCAGAAATTGATTTTCCTTTATCGATATCTACCACAGCGTGACCAGGAAGATAAGGAACCAAGTGTTTTGCAACACCGATTGGACCCATACCAGGACCACCACCACCGTGAGGAATACAGAAAGTTTTGTGCAAGTTTAAGTGGCAAACGTCGGCACCAATATTAGCTGGACTTGTTAAACCAACCTGTGCATTCATATTTGCACCATCCATATAAACTTGTCCACCGTTAGCGTGAATCGTTTCACAGATTTCGATGATGCTTTCTTCGAATACACCGTGAGTTGATGGATAAGTTACCATCAAACAAGATAGATTGTCTTTATGTAATTCTGCTTTTGCTTTTAAATCGTCCACATCGATGTTACCGTTTTCCAACGATTTTACCACAACGATTTTCATATCAGCCATTGCTGCAGAAGCAGGATTTGTACCGTGAGCAGATGCAGGAATTAAAGCTACGTTACGGTGGAAATCACCTCTATCTTGGTGGTAAGCACGAATAACCATCAAACCAGCGTACTCGCCTTGAGCACCAGCGTTTGGCTGTAAACTCATGGCAGCGAAACCAGTAATTTCACTTAACCATTTATCCAGTTCGTTGAAAACCGAATAATAACCTAATACTTGATCAGCTGGCGCAAACGGGTGTACGCGACCAAAGTGAGACCAGGTTACTGGGATCATTTCTGCAGTTGCGTTCAATTTCATTGTACAACTTCCCAAAGCAATCATCGAGTGGCAAAGCGATAAATCTTTTGCTTCTAAAGATTTAATGTAACGCAACATTTCATGCTCCGAATGGTGCGAGTTAAAAATTGGGTGTGTTAAATATTCAGAAGTACGCTGTAAAGCTGATGGAATTACGGTTTCAACATTTTCAACAACTTCTACCTGATCAGCGGCTACTGCTTTTACTTTAGCGAAGATTTTAGCGATTAAAGCAATGTCTTCAAAAGTGGTAGTTTCATCGATTGAAATAGTAGCAACATTACCAACATAGTTTAAGTTGATTTCGTTATCTAAACAACCTGAATGAATGCCACCTTTTAAATCGCCTAAATCGAAACGAATCGTATCAAAATAAGCTGAATTTAATTGCTCGTAACCTAAACCTTTAAGTGTTGATGCTAAACTTACCGCCAAACCATGTGTGCGTTCTGCAATAGCTTTTAAACCTTTCGGACCGTGATAAGCCGCGTAGAAACCAGCCATAATAGCCAACAATGCTTGTGCAGTACAAATGTTTGAAGTTGCTTTATCTCTACGGATATGCTGCTCGCGGGTTTGCAAAGCCATACGTAAAGCGTAATCGCCATGGCTATCGATGGTTACACCAATAATACGACCTGGGATTGAACGCTTATATTCGTCTTTAGTTGCAAAGAACGCAGCATGTGGACCACCAAAACCCATCGGAATACCGAAGCGTTGAGTTGTTCCTACAACAATATCCGCTCCCCATTCGCCTGGAGGCGTTAATAAGGTTAAGCTTAAAATATCAGCCGCAACTGTTAATTTAATATTTTGATTATGTAATTCAGAAGCAAAGTTTTTATAATCGAAAACCTCACCATTACCTGCAGGATATTGAACAATCGCACCGAAGAAATCTTCCGTAGCAACGAAATCTAAATGACTTCCAATAACCAATTCGATACCGTAAGGATTAGCACGGGTTTTTAAAATATCTATCGTTTGAGGAAAAACTAATTCCGAAACAAAGTACTTTTTCGCAGCTTGATTTTTACGCGTGCTGTATTGCATAAACATCGCCTCAGCTGCAGCCGTACCTTCATCTAAAAGAGATGCATTTGCAATTTCCATTCCAGTTAAATCAATAACCATCGTTTGGAAATTCAACAATGCCTGTAAACGACCTTGAGCAATCTCCGCCTGGTATGGCGTGTATTGCGTGTACCATCCTGGATTTTCGAAAACATTACGCAAAATTACACCTGGCGTAATCGTATCGTAATAACCCTGACCAATAAAGCTTTTGAAAACTTTATTTAACAACGAAGTTTGTTTTAAAGCACCAAGATATTCAGTTTCTGATTTCGCTGCAGGCAAATTTAGAGGTTGTTTTAACCTAATCGCCGTCGGAACAGTTTGTTCAATTAGCTCATCAATAGAATTTACGCCAACAGTCTGCAACATTTCAGCAGTATCTGCCTCATTTGGTGCGATATGACGATTTTGAAAATCTTCCTTGTAATGGATATTTAAGCTCATGCGGGTATGAATAATAAATTTGCTGCAAAGGTAGCAAAAAGCCAAGTATTTTTAAACATGAAAAGCACCTCAAATCGTCATATTTTCGTAGCTATACATCAGATAAAATCTACGTTTTTAGTAGGATAAGTCAATTTTTAAATAATTTCAAAATTATATAAGGATCGATGAAACTTTAGCTTTTAAAAATTCTGTTTTAAGGATTTGAACATATGGAAAGTTAAACTTATTTAAAATTCGTATTCGATCAACAAACAACCCAATATGCTTACTAAACACTTTGTTTATAAATGATTTTGTGGAAAACATTAACTCATAATCTCTGTTACAAGCAATATCTTCGTTTAAAATCTAAACTAATGGAAAACTTCAAAATTATTGGCATTTCAGTTGAAACCAAAAACCAAAATAACCAGGCCACAACCGATTTGGGACAACTTTGGAGCAGATTTTATGGAGAAGAGATTTTCAATAAAATACCGAATAAGGAAAGCGAAGAAGTTTATGCCATTTATACCGATTACGAAAGTGACTATACTGGAAAATACACCACGATTATTGGGCAAAGGGTAAATTCATTAGACAATATTCCTGACGGAATGGTTGGGAGAGAAATTAATAATGAAAGGCTTTTAAGATATGTTGCAAAGGGAGAAATGCCGAATGCGGTTGTAGAAACCTGGAAAGAGATTTGGGCAAATAATATTGCTTTATATCGTACATACAACGCCGATTTTGAGGTGTATGGTGAAAAATCTCAAAATGGAAACGAACCGGAAGTAGAGATTTATATTGGGATAAGGTAATTTATATTATGTATCTATTATCTGTTGGTTGAAACCAACTGGATTGAATATGAAAAAAGACAAATAAAAGCAATTTTACACTTTTGGGTTTGAACACTGAACTCATTAAGATTGCTTCATAACCTCGCAATGACGACCGACGTCAAATTCCTTAAACAATCAGAACGGTAACAGACTCCAATAGTACCTCAAGCCCAATTTAACTAAACCAGACAACGCGGAAATACTTTTTGTTATACTGATTTAGATAAAGAGCAACTTCTTGCCTCCTCGCGATTACGATAATAGGAACGCAATTGCATCCACAAAAAGATTGTAGCAAATGGCAGGACTGCTGTAACTGAAGAATTACTGAAGCACCTTTTCTAATAATTTAATTTTGAAGCAAGATTGCCACATTGCCCCGTCCGCAATGACAGTTTATCTGTTTTAGTTTTCAGTTCAAAAAATATCATTATTCAATCCACTTAAACGTTTTATTAAAAAATTTTAAAGAAAATTTAAAAAACATTTGCATTTTAAAAAATAATCTCCTACTTTACGGTGTACAAAGTACACAAAGACGATATGAATTTTAACACATCAATTATTACAACGATTATTATTACCACCGGAGAAAATCAGGGAGGCTAATTTGTTGTAAATTGAAAACATATAAAAACAGAAAGCGTCCCGACACAAATCGGGGCGCTTTTTTTTTACCCAAAACCATTGAAAACTGCATAAACCAAAATTAATTAACAAACCCGCAAGGTTCATTTAAACTAAAAAAAATGAAAGTATTAAAATTCGGCGGCACATCCGTAGGTTCGGCCGAGAACATTAAAACCCTCTTACGCCTGGTTGGTGAAGAAAAACAGAAGAACAATCCGATAGTTGTATTATCGGCAATGAGTGGCGTAACTAATTTGCTTACCGATATGGCTGAAATGGCCGAGCGTGGTGAGGATTACGACGTACATTTAAAAGAAATTGAGGCTAAACATTTTGCCGTTATCCGCTCGCTTTTACCAGCGGCAGCTCAAAACCCAGTATTTACCCGCTTAAAAATCTTTTTTAATGAGTTAGAAGATTTATTGCAGGCAGTAACCAATTTACGTGAGTTGAGTTTGCAAACTAAAGACCAGATTTTAAGCTACGGCGAACGCTGCTCGAGTTTTATGATTGCACATATTGCAGCTCAAAGTTTTGGCAATGCAATGTATGTGAACGGTGCTGAATTAATTAAAACCGACAGCAACTTCGGCCAGGCAAAGGTTGATACCGAATTAACAGAGATCTTAATTAACGACTTTTACCAGGCCAACAAAGATAAAGTGCTTTTCGTTACTGGTTTTATTGCCAGCAACGCAGCGGGTAGAGTTACTACGCTAGGTCGTGGTGGTTCTGATTACACGGCAGCGGTTTGGGGCGCTGCTTTAAATGTCGAGGAAATCGAAATCTGGACAGACGTAAACGGCATGATGACTGCCGACCCCCGCATTGTTAAAAAAGCATTTTCTTTACCAGAATTGAGTTATACAGAAGCAATGGAATTGAGTTATTTCGGAGCAAAAGTGATTTATCCGCCAACGATGATTCCTGCGTTCATGAAAAAAATTCCAATTGTAATTAAAAATACTTTCGAGCCTGATTTCGGAGGAACTTATATTAAAAGTGATGTAAAGTCTTCGAGTTTACCCATTAAAGGCATCTCATCGATCGACCACATTAGTATCATCAACCTAACTGGAAGCGGTATGGTTGGCAAGGCTGGTTTTAGTGGCCGATTGTTTTCTTTGCTTTCTCGAGAGCAAATTAATGTGGTTTTGATTACGCAGTCATCCTCAGAACACAGTATAACTTTCGCAGTTAAACCGACAGATGCCAGCCAGGCAATTAGCTTAATCAAAAAAGAATTTGAACTGGAATTAGATGCTAAAAAACTGGAACTTCCAGAGGTTGAAAACAACCTGGCTGTTTTAGCTATTGTTGGCGAAAATATGAAACGCACACCAGGTATGAGTGGTCGTTTATTTAATGCTTTGGGTCGTAATGGTATTAACGTTAGGGCGATTGCACAAGGTTCTTCAGAATATAACATTTCGGTAATTATCAGTAAAGATGATTTATCGAAAGCAGTAAATGCGGTGCATGATGCATTCTTTACCGACTTAAAACGTACACTGAATATTTTTTGCTTAGGAACAGGAAATATTGGTAAAACTTTGTTCAATCAATTGAAAGAGCAAATGCCGTTTTTGGCGGCCAATAATGATTTACAGGTTAAGGTTGCGGGAATTTGTAACACCAGAAAAATGATTTTCAATGCAGAAGGTTTGTCGCTGGAAAATTGGGAAACTGAATTAAGCAGCAATGGAACGCAGGCAGATTTGGCCACTTTTGTAGCTAAAATGAAGGCCATGAATTTGCCAAACTGTGTTTTTGTGGATAATACCGCAGCAGAAACGCCAATTGAATTTTATCAGGGTGTTTTTGAAAGTAGCATTTCGGTGGTTACTTGTAATAAAAAAGGTAATTCTGCCGATTTTGCTCAATACAAATCTTTTAAAGATACCGCCCGTAAATTCGGCGTAGATTTTTATTATGAAACCAATGTTGGCGCAGGTTTACCGATTATCCGCACATTAAAAGAGTTGATGATGAGTGGCGATAAAGTTGCCCGCATCGAAGCGATTTTATCTGGAACGATTTCTTACATCTTCAATAACTTCAAAGGAGAAGCTGGTTTTTACGAAACCGTAAAAGAAGCACAGGAATTGGGCTATACCGAACCAGACCCACGCGACGATTTAAATGGAAAAGATTTCATGCGTAAAATGTTAATTCTGGCTCGCGATGCAGGCTATCCTTTAGAAGCTGCTGATGTGAAAATTGACAATATTTTACCTGAGGCTTGCTTAAACGCAACATCTGTTGAAGATTTTTATAACGAATTACAGGCGAACTCGGCTTACTTCGAAGATTTAAAAAACAAAGCTGCAAACGATGGTAAAGTTTTACGTTACATCGGGAAACTGGAAGATGGCAGCGTAGAAATCAGCTTGCAAATGGTTGATGATAGCCATCCTTTCTATATGCTTTCGGGAAGTGATAACATTATCTCTTTTACCACAGACAGGTACAAATCTCGTCCGCTAGTGGTAAAAGGCCCTGGTGCTGGTGCAGAAGTTACGGCCGCAGGTGTTTTTGCAGATATTATAAATGTTGGGCAGAACCCATAAACCCCATAGCCCCCTAAAGGCGGAACTACAGGCGTGATGGAAATAGAAAGAGACTAAAAAGTAAATAGCCTTGGATTTAATCCTTAGGCAGTAAAAAAAAATAGAAAATGTCAAATAACAATATAAGCCCTGCTGAAACATTAGACATGAAGAATGGAAAGGCAACTCCTATTTTAGGGGGACAGAGTGTTAGAGTTTTCGCTCCTGCAACTGTTGCCAACGTAGTTTGCGGTTTCGATGTACTGGGTTTCGCTGTTAATGAGCCTGGCGATGAAGTTGAAATGCGCTTAACCGATTCGCCTGGTGTGATCATAAAAAGGATTACCGGCGATGATGGTAAATTACCTTTAGATGCTGCCAAAAATACAGTAAGCGCCAGCGTTCAACATTATTTGCAACACATTAACCGATTGGATGTTGGTGTTGAAATCGAATTACATAAGAAGATGCCCATTGGTAGCGGTTTAGGCTCGAGCTCCGCGAGTACGGTTGCGGGTTTATTTGCCATTAACAAATTGATGGGTGATTTATTAACACCGAAAGAGCTGGTTCCTTTTGCCATGAAAGGTGAAGAACTTGCTTGCGGTTATGGTCATGCAGATAACGTTGCTCCTGCAATAATGGGTGGTTTTGTTTTAGTTAGAAGTTACGAACCATTGGATGTAATTTCATTACCAACACCTGCTGGAATGTATGCCGCAATTGTTTATCCACAAGTTGATGTACCTACAAAAGATGCCCGTGAGATGATTCGTAGCAAGGTATTTTTAAAGGATGCAGTAACCCAATGGGGAAATGTTGCAGGCTTAGTTAGCGGGTTATTCATGAATGATTTTGATTTAATTGGCCGAAGTATGAAAGATGTTTTGGTAGAACCAACACGTTCGATCCTGATTCCAGGCTTCGAAGAAATGAGAAATCTAGCTATGGAAAATGGTGCAATTGGTTTCGGAATTTCAGGTTCGGGCCCATCGGTTTTCGCCTTAACCAAAGACGAGGATACCGCAAAAAAAATAACCAAAGCCCAACAGCAACACTTACATAAACTTAATATCAACAGCAAAGCTTACGTTTCTTCGGTTAACGCCGAGGGACCGAGGGTAATGTAAGAAAGACATGAGGTTTAAGGCAAAAGCGTGAGGATAAAGCGCCTAAACCTTAAACCATAAACCTTAAACCACTAATGAAACTATACTCAACCAACAATAAAGATTTACGTGTTTCTTTTAAAGAAGCCGTTTTTAACAGCATGCCGCAGGATAAAGGCTTATATATGCCAGTAGAAATTCCGCAACTGGATGCAGATTTTATCCAAAATATTGAACAATATTCTTTACCAGAAATCGCTTATAAAATCGCATCAACTTTATTGAAAGATGAAATTCCTGCTGACGATTTAAAGGCTTTGATTGATGATGCGATTAACTTCGAAGCACCAGCTGTAAAACTTGATGATAAAACTTTTGTACTGGAACTTTTCCATGGCCCATCATTGGCTTTTAAGGATTTCGGAGCACGGTTCATGAGTCGTGTAATGGCTTATTTTTTAAAGGATGGAGAACAATTATTGGATGTTTTGGTCGCCACCTCTGGCGATACAGGTGGCGCTGTAGCTCTGGGTTTTTTAGGTGTACCAAATACTCGTGTTACTATTCTTTATCCAAAGGGAAAAGTAAGTCCGATACAAGAGTTGCAATTAACCACAAACGGACAAAATATTAGAGCCATTGAGGTAAAAGGAACTTTTGATGATTGCCAGGCCCTGGTTAAACAAGCATTCGCTGATGATGAACTGAACGCAAAATTTCGTTTGACTTCTGCAAATTCGATTAATATTTCGAGATTAATTCCGCAAACTTTTTATTACTTCAACACTTATGCGCAGCTTAAAAAACAAGGCTTAAATAATGTAATCTTTTCTGTTCCAAGTGGAAATTTTGGCAACATCGGCGCTGGTTTATTGGCTTATAAATTAGGCTTACCAGTAAAACAATTTATCGCTGCAACAAACATAAACGATACGGTTCCACGCTTTTTGGAAACTGGCGTTTATGAAACCAAACCATCAACTCAAACCTATTCTAACGCGATGGATGTTGGTGCACCAAGTAATTGGATTCGCATTATGGATTTGTTTAACAATAATGTTGATGCTTTGAAAAAGGTTGTTACTTCTTATCGTTTCAATGATGAAGAAACCCTTGAAGGCATTAAAGAAATCGATGCTAAATTTAATTATGTTGCTTGTCCGCACACCGCAATTGCTTATTTAGCCATTGAAAAATTCAGAAAAGAAAATCCTGCTGATGAAAGTGCTGCTGTATTCTTATCTACCGCTCACGCTTGCAAATTCCCAGATATCTTCCCTCAAGATATTGCAGCAAAAATTGAAATACCAGAAAAGGTTACTGCTTTAGAGAGCAAACTGAAGTATGCAGATAAATTAAATGCTGATTTTGAAATATTTAAAAGTTATTTATTAGATAAAGCTTAATCTTGGGTGGATTATAAATCCACAGAAATAACGGTCGAGATTGCAAATCTCGACCAACTTTATAGGCTAGTCGCAACATGTTAGTCGGGATTTGAAATCCTGACTTAAAAACTAAGGATTTTTAATCCTGTGGAATCAGTTATTGTTTCGGAACCAGAACATTATAACTATAGCTCGGCGATAAACTATAGTGGTGGATTAGAGATAATTGAAGTTGTTTATTTGTAAAATCATGGGTGGATTAGAAATCCAAAATATAATAGACGAGATTGCAAATCTCGACAAACTTTATGCTAGTCGGGATTTGCAATCCCGACTTAAAAACTAAGGATTTTCAATCCTTAAAACACTTGCTCAATTCGAACAACACTTTCATTCCCAGTTCTGTCGATTGCAGTAACGGCTATTCCTTGTAACTTCTGAGAAACCAATTTTGCTGCATCGGCAAATATGGATTTTGGAACCTGTAAAAATCTGCTTTTATAATTCAGAATAACGTAACTCCATTTACCACCGTAGTTGGTATAAACAATATATTTAAAATCATCCTTTTCATAAGCAGGGTTCCACTTAATATAAATATCCGTCGTTCGATCTTCTATGGAAACTTTAGGTGCAATCGGTTTTTCATTATCCAGCCAAGGCGATTCAGGCACCAAAGCTTCATTTTTATATGGGCCTTTAAGTAAATCATTTCGTAAACTTTCGTGGGTTAATAAAGCAGCAATGCTCCAATGCGCTGCACCTGGCGATTTTGGCAGGATACCTCTGGTAATCATAATTTGATTAATAATTTCATCGCTATTTTTATCTCCGCCACCAATTCCGCTGTTCATTCCAGGCCAAAGATGCCTTTGTTTAGTGTTCTCTGATTGCCACCAACCTAGCAGCACAGGAAAACTTTGAGGAATGTTGTTTACTTGCCAATATAACTGAGGCATAAAATAATCGATCCAACCCTCATTTAGCCAAAGTTTCGCATCCGCATAAAGTTTATCGTATTGGTCGAATCCCTTAATAGATTCAGGGAAGCCTGGACGCCAAATTCCAAAAGGACTTATGCCAAATTTTACTTGTTTTTTTTCTTCTTTTATCGTTTTATAAATTCTTTGAATAAATACATTAACCTGTTCTCTTCGCCAATCTCCACGTTCTAATCGGCCTCCAGTTTTTTGATACTCAGCATAACTTGCCGAATCGGGGAAATCTTCTCCACCATTATATTCAGCATAAGGATAAAAGTAATCATCAAAATGAACACCATCAATATCATAACGTTTCACTATATCTTTAACTACGGCAGCCGATAAATCTTGTGTTCCCTTTTTTGAAGGATCAAGCCACCAATAGCCCTGTTTTAATTTATACACCAGTTCTGGGTGTTTTTTAACAACTGAAAACTCAGATGGCTGACCTCCAGAAATATGATGAGCACGATATGGATTTAGCCAAACATGTAGTTCTAATCCCCTTTCATGAGCAGCTTCTATCCAAAATTCTAGCGGATCGTAATAAGGTTTAGGAGCCTGCCCCTGCTTTCCAGTTAAAAAGTAAGACCAAGGCTCAAGATTACTCTTGTATAAAGCATCGGCTTGCGGCCTAACCTGAAATATTACCGCATTGAAGTTATTTTTCTTCAACATATCTAGCAAAGCGATGGCCTCATCTTGCTGTTGCTGGGTAGATAAACCTGGTTTACTTGGCCAGTTGATATTAGCAACCGATGCTACCCATGCCGCCCGAAATTCTCTTTCAGGTTTTGGAATTGCAGGTGTAATAATTTCTTGAGCAATTGTTTTCTTTGTAAAACCGATTACTATAAAAAAGGCAATTAATATATTTCTCATAAATAAATGTTGGATAAACTTAAGCCATTTGATTTACTTAAATCCGTGTATGGTATTTTTTGCAAGGTAAACAGGATTCATTAAAAACAAAAAAGGCCAGAATATTAATATCCTGGCCAAACCAACCTATTAAACTAAAAAACTATCTTGTATTTCGAGATTTTAACACATTAATCTCTTTCTTTAATTGTTCAATTTGTTCTTGCTGCTCTTTAATACTCCCCACTAAAAGTGGAATAAGGCTTTCATAATCAACTTTTGATACAGTAGCCGAACGGAAAGAATTTTTACCAGACGAATAATCCTTAGCGGTTTTGGTAACCAAAGCTGGCAATACTTTCTGCACATCAGCTGTTACGAAACCAAATTGCGATTTGTCTGAGATTTTCAGCTTATCCGCCCATTGTTTATCGTAATTAAAACTTACTGGTTGTAACTGTGTAACCACAGAAACTGAATTATTTATGGGCTTAATATTTGTTTGTGCAACTTCTTGTGCACTAATTTTTAAAGATGCAGATATTAAAAATACCGCAAATGATAATGAAATTGCTCGTTTCATATTATGATAGAATTATTAAATGTAAAAGAATAGGCTACGGTATTAAGTCGTAACAGTTTAATTAAGAAATTAAACCAATGATGAAGGAGGAGGTGTTAAAACCTCAGGAAAATATGCAGGTATAAAGAAATTTGAGGGCAGTAAAACCTTTGTTGGAATCAAAACAGGTGATTTCAAATCGTGATAAGAAACCAAATGATCGTACAAGTATTCAGCTTCAACTTGTTTTTCTTCCTTTTCTGTTGATTCTTTATCTGATTCAGAATACTCGATTTGGCTAACTGATTTTTTGAAAACAGATAATGCACCGCTTGCCTTAAAAAGTAATGTTAAAGCAAAACAGCAGATTAAAATGTATTTGAAAATACCTGCGTTCATGGTTACAAAGATAAAACCTCTGGGCTTAAAATAGAATTTTTAAGTTAAAGTTCTGTCAAAATTTTAAGCATTTCGGTTTTAGCGAAGTCAATATCTGCAGCTGTTGTTCTATAATTTACAAAAGCCGCTCTTATTCCTTTCTTCCTATTGTAGAAGGTTGAGATAACAAATACCTTCACAGTGGCATTCATTCTATTAACGAATCAGATACCAAGTTTTCATTTGCTAAAGAAAAACAAACCGCATTTAAACGAACAGGCGCTAATAAAACAAAGTTGTCGTTTATAACGCTTGCAAATAATTGGGCCATGTTTACATTGCTTTCTACAATTTGCCGATATCCACATTTACCATAACTCTTAAAGTAAACCATGCTGATAAAGCTTTTTAACGGCGGAAGTTTTCGGGAAGAAAATTTAGATTACTGAAATTTTCTAAAGGTATTGCTTCAAGGTTTTGTAAATCGTCGTTTAAATTGCTCAAAGACTGGCTTGTTGTTAGGTTTGCTTTAACGATGAAGCGGCATCCTTTTTAGCTGTCATCCTGAGCGAAGTCGAAGGACAGCTAAAAAGATATAGCTTACAGCGTGTTAAAACGCCAAAAACACTACGACTGCTTGATTAAAATATTGCTCTTGCGATTTGCTTAGTTTGTTCTGGCCTTCCCATAGTATAAAAATGCAATACAGGTGCGCCAAATTCCATAAGCTCTTTACATTGCTTAATCATGGCTTCTGTACCAATTTCTTTCGCTTCAGCATTATTTTTTGCGTGAGATAATGCATCCGTTAATTCATCAGGTAAATCGATGTGGAAGATTTTTGGCAAAACATTTAACTGTGTAAGCGTACTGATTGGTTTCAAACCTGGGATAATCGGCACATTAATATCATTCTCTCTACATTTTTTAACAAAATCGAAGTACTTCTGATTGTCAAAAAACATTTGAGTTACGATAAATTCGGCGCCCATATCTACCTTTTTCTTCAAATATTTAAAGTCGGCATTTAAGTTTGGTGCTTCAAAGTGCTTTTCAGGGTAACCTGCAACGCCTATACAGAAATCACTTTTAAACGTTTCAATATCTTCGTGTAGAAACTTACCATCATTGTGATTTTTGATGTGTTCAATCAAATCTGTTGCATAACAATGTCCGCCTTTAGTAGGCACGAAAGAATGATCGGCTGCACGGGCATCACCACGTAAAGCTAAAACGTTATCGATTCCTAAAAACTGCAAATCGATAAGTGCATTCTCTGTTTCTTCTTTGGTAAAACCACCACAAATTAAATGCGGAACGGCATCAATTTTATATTTATGAATGATTGCCGCACAAATGGCAATAGTTCCTGGACGCTTACGGTAAGAAACCTTCTGCAACAAGCCATTTTCCTGCTCTTTGTAAATATAATCTTCGCGGAGTGAAGTCACATCGATAAAAGGCGGGTTAAATTCCAAAAGCGGATCAATGGCATCATAAATCCACTGAATACTTTGTCCTTTTATCGGCGGTAATAATTCAAAAGAGAATAAGGTTTTACCCTTTGCGTTTTTTATGTGGTCTGTAATCTTCATTGGTTAATTAGTTGTTTGGTTATTGGTTTTTTAGATAAATAGGCTATTTCAAACTTCATCGTAAAACGCAATTACCTAATTTATTCTTTATGTAAAAATCTTATGTAACCATTAGTCAATTTACCCAATACTTTTATTTGGGAAAGACAATCGTTTAGTTGTAATTCAGAAACAAACCCAATATCAAAAGAAACATAAATTTGAGTTTCCAATTCATATAATGATCCTCTAGCAATCGCTAAAAACTGAACAGTTTCTTTTGGATGTTGTCTTCCAGAACCCTCTGCAATATTTGAAGGAACCGAAACTGCACATCTCCTTATTTGAGAAATTAACCCATAGGTTTCTTCCTTAGGAAAAGAAAATGTAAGATTATAAATATATGTAGCAAACTGTCGAGCCTTTTTCCAAACCTCCAATTCAGTATATTTTTGATACGCCATATTAGTAATTAAAAATCATGCAATCCAGACAACTATAAACTAAACAACCAAAAAACTAATAGGCTAAATTCGGCGAAAGCCATCTTTCTACCTCTTCAACCGACATATCTTTACGAATGGAATAATCATCAATCTGATCTTTTGTAATTTTTCCTAAACCAAAATATCTTGATTGTGGATGAGCAAAGTAGAAACCGCTTACCGCAGCAGTTGGATACATAGCGTAACTTTCAGTTAAATGTAAATCGATTTTATTTTCTGCATCAAGTAATGCGAACAGAGTTCCTTTCTCGGTATGCTCAGGACAGGCAGGATAGCCTGGCGCTGGACGAATTCCTGCATACTCTTCCTTAATTAATTCAGAATTGCTCAGGTTTTCTTCTTTTGCATAACCCCAGAACTCTTTACGCACACGTTCGTGCATACGCTCGGCAAATGCTTCAGCCAAACGATCGGCCAAAGCCTTGGCCATAATGCTGTTGTAATCATCGTGATTCGATTCAAATTCCTCAACCAAAGCATCTATCCCAATACCCGCAGTTAAAGCAAAACCACCAAAATAATCTTGTATTCCACTCTCTTTTGGTGCGATAAAATCGGATAAGGCATAGTACGGTTGTCCATCTACTTTCTCTGCCTGTTGACGAAGCGTGTGAATGGTAACCATTTGCTTATCACCTGTTGCATGTTGAGCGTTAGCTGGTAACTCATCACCGTCAACAGACAACTGAATATCATCACCAACCGTATTAGCAGGCCAAAAACCAATTACAGCCCTGGCTGTTAGCAACTTACCGTCCAAAATGCGTTTTAACAAAGTTTGCGCATCATCAAATAGCTTTTTGGCTTCATCGCCAACATTTTTATCATCAAATATTTTCGGATAACTTCCGCGAAGTTCCCAGGTATGGAAAAATGGTGTCCAATCGATATATGGAACCAATTCTTCCAAAGGATAATTATCGAAAACCCTGGTGCCTGTAAATTCAGGAACTGGAAGGTTTTGCTCAAAATCGATTTTGAATTTATTTTCTCGAGCCTGTTCAAGCGTTTTAAAACGTTTATCAGAACGTTTGTTTAAATGCGCTTCACGTGCTTTATCATATTCAGCCCTGATGCCTGCAACATATTCATCTTTTGTTTCAGGATTCATTAAGGTGCTACAAACGGTAACGCTCCTCGAAGCATCTAAAACGTGAATGGCAGGCCCCGAATAATTTGGCGCTACCTTAACTGCAGCGTGAATACGAGAAGTTGTTGCTCCACCAATAATTAAAGGAATGGTAAAATTCTCACGCTCCATTTCTTTGGCGAAGTGAACCATTTCATCTAACGATGGTGTAATTAAACCACTTAAGCCAATTATATCGGCATTGATTTCTTTGGCTTTTTTAATGATTTCCTGTGCAGGAACCATTACACCCATATCTACAATTTCAAAGTTATTACAAGCCAATACTACGCCTACAATATTCTTTCCAATATCATGTACATCACCTTTAACCGTAGCCATTAAAACCCTACCCGCTGATGAACTTTGATTTTGGTCTGGATTATCTAACTTTTCCTGCTCAATAAATGGTAATAAATAGGCCACGGCTTTTTTCATTACCCTTGCCGATTTTACCACCTGCGGTAGAAACATTTTGCCTGCGCCAAATAAATCTCCTACAATATTCATCCCATCCATTAACGGACCTTCAATAACCTGAATCGGACGGGGATATTTCTGACGAGCCTCTTCAACATCATCATCCAGGTATTCTACAATTCCTTTTACAAGCGAATGCGATAACCTCTCTTCCACCGTTCCTTTTCTCCATTCTTCATCTCGAACGACTTCTTTACCTTTACTTTTTATGGTATCGGCATATTCAACCAATCGTTCGGTAGCATCATCTCTGCGGTTAAGCAAAACGTCTTCCACACGCTCTAAAAGCTCAGGTGGAATTTCCTGATAAACCTCTAACATACCAGCGTTTACAATGCCCATATCTAAACCCGCCTGAATGGCATGATACAAAAAGGCAGAATGCATCGCTTCGCGAACAGTATTATTTCCTCTGAAAGAAAATGAAATATTCGAAACTCCACCACTCACTTTTGCATGTGGCAGATTTTCTTTGATCCACCTTGTGGCATTTATAAAGTCAACAGCGTAGTTATTATGCTCCTCCAATCCCGTTGCAACGGTTAAAATATTCGGGTCGAAAATGATATCCTCAGGAGGAAAACCAATTTCACTCACCAAAATATCATAACTTCTTTTACAAATCTCTTTTCTACGTTCGTAATTATCGGCTTGTCCTTGTTCATCGAAAGCCATTACCACTACCGCAGCACCGTATTGCATAATTTTACGGGCGCTCTCTCTGAATTTATCTTCGCCTTCTTTAAGTGAAATCGAGTTTACAATTCCTTTTCCCTGCAAGCACTTCAAACCATTTTCAATAACCGACCATTTAGAAGAATCGACCATGATTGGCAATTTGGCAATATCAGGTTCTGAAGCAATGAGGTTTAAGAATTTGGTCATGGCTGCTTCTGAATCGAGCATACCTTCATCCATATTCACATCAATTACCTGTGCGCCACCTTCTACCTGTTGCAAGGCAACGGCAAGAGCAGCTTCGTAATCTCCGCCTAAAATCAATTTAGAAAACTTTGGAGAACCTGTGATGTTCGTTCTCTCCCCAACGTTAACGAAAATGCTATCTGGTTTAATAGTTACTGGTTCCAAGCCGCTTAAACGCATAAAAGGCTCAATTATTGGTAATTTTCGTGGAGCTGCTTTTCTTGCATTATTGGCAATACAACCAATATGTTCTGGCGTTGTGCCACAACAACCACCCACAATATTTACAAAACCTGATGCAATAAAATCATCAACCAAGTGTGCGGTTTCATGCGGTTGCTCATCATAAGCACCAAACTCATTTGGCAAGCCTGCATTTGGATAAGCTGATACATAACAACCTGCTTTCTTTGCCAATTCTTCAATGTGAGGGCGCATTTCTTTTGCCCCTAAAGCACAGTTAAAACCGATACTTAAGGGTTTTGCATGCATCACAGAATTTAAGAAAGCTTCTGCAGTTTGTCCAGATAAAGTTCTGCCCGAAGCGTCGGTAATGGTACCAGAAATCATAATTTCCAGTTTCCGCCCAATTACTTCTTCGTATTTTTTGATGGCTACAATAGCCACTTTAGCATTTAAAGTATCAAAAATGGTTTCAATTAAGAGTACATCTGCACCCCCATCCACTAAGCCACGTACCTGCTCGTAATAAGCTTCTTCTAATTCATCAAAATAAACGGCTCTGTAACCAGGGTCATTTACGTTTGGCGACATAGAAAGGGTACGATTAGTTGGGCCAATAGCGCCAGCAACGAAACATTTCCGATCAGGATTCTTGGACATAAACTCATCAACCGCTTCCTTTGCAACTCTCGAACCTTCGAAACTCATCTCGTAAGACAAATCCTCCATCTGGTAATCGGCCATGGAAATACGTTGCGTACTGAAGGTATTGGTTTCGATAATATCAGCGCCCGATGTTAGATATTCGAGGTGTATGGCTTTGATAATATCAGGGCGTGTAATGTTTAGCAAATCGTTATTGCCTTTAACATCACAAGGATGATTTTTAAATCTCTCCCCTCTAAAATCTTCTTCCGTTAAAGTATAACGCTGAATCATGGTACCCATCGCACCATCGATTACCAAAATACGTTTTTCTAATTCTTCTCTAATGCTCATTTGTTGTTTCTAGTAGCAAGTTGTTAGTGTCGAGTAGCAAGATTTCTTGACATCGATCTAACTGCAGATAACGAGCAAAAAATATTAGACGAACATGTCTTTATATTTGATACTTTATACCTGATACTTAAAAAGCTTATCTTAAAAGTTGGCGTGTAAACTACCACTAAAACTTATCTGCTCTCGCCACTGCTGAGATTAGAATGTAGCACCTTGTTGGCACAGGTTGCTAAGACTTCGTTGGGTCTAATCCCTCCGTCTTTCTTAATAAGCATACAAAAATGCAACAAAGCAACATCAATTCCAAAAATTATCGCTTTGCTACCAAATAAAATTACAAAGGCCACGCAAAACTGCATGGCCTTAAGAATATTGTTCTGTTTACAGATTACTTTCTGCTTCCGAAAATACGAAGTAAGAAAAGGAAGATGTTTAAGAAATCCAAGTATAAAGATAATGCTGCAACAATGGCCATTTTCTTAGATTCTACTTGTAAAACCTGCTCGCCACTTGCTTCTATTCCTTCGCCAATACGTTTAATTTTTTGAACGTCGTAAGCGGTTAAAGCTGTAAAAATAGCGATACCGATGAAAGCCATAAATAAACTGAATTGCTCACTTTGAATAAACATATTAACAACACTCGCAATAACTAAACCGATCACGCCAACCATTAAAATTGGTCCGAATTTACTTAAATCGATGTTTGTGGTGTAACCCATTACAGCCATAATACCAAATATACCAGCAGCACCTGCAAAACAGCTTACTACCGAACCTGAAGTGTATGCAAGAAGGATAAAGCTTAAACTGATACCTGTTAGTACCGAATACAAAACAAAAACTCCAACTAATGCTGGGTATGAAAGTTTACTTAAACCAAAACCCATTAGCAGAACCAAACCAAGTGGTGCAAACATAGCAATATAGCCAAAAATTGACATACCAGCTTTTCCTGTTTCTGGATTGATATTAATTAAGTATTGCATAAATTGTTCGTTTGTACCGAAAAGATATGCAGCAACTGTTGATAAGCTTAATGCCACAAACATCCATAAGAAAACATTTGCGAAGAATTTCTTAGAAACAGAACCTTCTTGTACAAAAACGCTGTTTTCCTGATATTGATAATTTTGTTGTTCCATTTTTTATTTTGTGTATTTAATGATTTTAAAAATAACAATTTAGTTCAATCTTTTTGTCAGTAATTCTTCAACTTTCTTAAAGAACTGTAACGGTTTTAGTGTACGCCAGGGAAGATTATCAAAAGCACCACCAAAATTAATATAATAATCGATGCTATTATCTTTAAACTCCTGAATAACGTGCTCCTGGAAATTTACGCCCACAATCCAGCCATCTTCTACTTCCTGAAACCATTCTTCATAATAACTATCATCAGAAGCATGGAAGTTTAAAACATTCTCACCAATAAGGATGAATTTGTTTATGCCTTCATCCATCATCAACTCTAAAATATCCCGTTTGAGCAGCATGATGTCGTTATTTATCGCATCATTCCATTCACCGATTAATTCAATTATAGCGTAACTCCGATCGTAATCTGCATAGAGCACTTTCATGTAAAGCGTGTTCGATCCAAATTCATCCCACTGCGGATGGAGTAAAAAATTGTAAATCTGTTTATCGAAGTAAAGTTCCGAATATTCGGTATTGTAAAATGGCGAACGCTCATCTTCTGCCGAAATGTATTCATCTCTCCACTGGTAATAAGGTTCGATTTCGTGCATTTTAAGTTAAAAGTTGAAGGTTAAAAGCTAGCTAATGGCTTTGCTAAAAATTAAACTATATGGGTTCTTTCTGAAAATTCGTCCTTAAACAAGTAGCTTTTAACTTTTAACGCCTTGTTGCTTTGCTTCTACCGCTTTACGTACGCTTCCATGAACCGATAAAAGATCGGCAGCTTCATCATAACCAATATTTAATTCGTCGGCAACCATTTGTATCCCTCTATCAACCAATTTATTATTAGTTAATTGCATATCAACCATTTTGTTTCCAACAACACGCCCTAACTGAACCATAACTGTGGTACTCAGCATGTTTAAAACCAGTTTTTGCGCCGTTCCAGATTTCATACGAGTAGAGCCTGTAATATATTCAGGTCCGACCACTACTTCTACTGGAAAATCAGATTCCGCCGCAATTGGGCCTCCCGTATTACAAACAATGCATCCTGTTAAAACGCCAAGTTTTCGGGCAGTATTTAAGCCGCCAACCACATAAGGGGTAGTGCCCGATGCCGCCAAGCCTACTAAACAATCATGTTCATTAATATCGAATTCCTGTAAATCCTTCCAGGCCTGCTCTGCGTCATCTTCGGCAAACTCAACAGCTCTTCTAATTGCCGTATCGCCACCTGCAATAATACCTACAACCCAATCAAACGGCACACCATAAGTAGGCGGACATTCTGAAGCATCGACTACGCCTAAACGGCCACTCGTACCCGCTCCGATATAAAAAAGACGACCGCCTTTTTTCATTCTTTCGGCAACTGCCGAAGTTAGTTTTTCGATCTGAGGCAAAGATTTTTCTACTGCAAAGGCTACAGTTTTATCTTCGTTGTTGATGCCCTGCAAAACTTCCATTACCGACATTTTATCGATGTCGTTGTAGTTTGATTCTTGCTCGGTAACTCTGTTCATAAATTTAATTTTGATAAAATTCGGTAAATTCTTTCTAAAAACTACCCTAAAAAACGAAAAATATATGTTATAAAATTAGCTGAACGGTTTTTTGGCGTTAATTTATGTTAAAAATTAGAAACAAAAGACGATAAAATGTGGTTAAAAAAATAATCAACCCGCTAATTTTCATAAATTTGCATAACGCCAATGAAAAAGAATACCCGTAATAATATCCTAATCGCGACAAGCTATTCTGTAATTTTAATAGTTGGGATGTTTTTGGGCATAAAATTCATCAAAGACCAGGGTTTTGGCGTTAAAAAAAGCCCTTCGTTAACTGCAAATAATTCTGCAAAACTAGATGAAATCCTACATATCATTAATGGAAATTATGTAGATGATATTAACACGGATTCTTTGCAAAATTTACCTATCGATAGCGTCTTACATCAACTTGATCCTCATAGTGTTTACCTGCCTCCTGCAAATGCACAGGATATGCAGGATAATTTAGAAGGAAATTTTGAAGGAGTCGGCATAGAATATTATATGCTTAACGATACCATGATGGTTACAGGCGTAATTAAAGATGGCCCTGCATACCAGGCAGGCATAAAACTTGGTGATAAAATTTTAAGTATAGATACCGCGACTGTAAGCGGAAGAAATTTAGGCAAGGATCAGCTATCAGGCCGTTTTAGAGGCAAAGCTGGAAGCGGTGTAAACGTACTTTTAATGCACAGCGGAAACCAGCTACCAAATCGTGTAATGGTTACAAGAGGTAAGGTAAGTATCAGTAGCATTGATGCGGCTTATATGTTAAATCCAGAAACTGGTTACGTACGCATTAGCAAATTTGGTGCAAATACAGATAGTGATTTTAGTGCAGCAGCAGCAAGCCTGAAAGCAAAAGGAATGAAAAAGCTGATTCTCGATTTGCGTGATAACGGAGGAGGATACTTTAGTGCTGCAACTGGCCTAGCCGATCAGTTTTTACCCGAAAATAAGTTAATTGTTTATACCCAAGGCAAACACGAGCCACGTACGGATTACTTTTCGACGGGCAATGGGGCATTTCAACAAGGAAAATTAGCCATTCTGATTAACGAAAACACAGCGTCGGCAAGTGAAATTGTGGCAGGAGCCATCCAGGATTTAGGTCGTGGAATTATTGTTGGTCGCCGTTCTTTTGGTAAAGGATTGGTACAGGAACAATTTGCTTTTGATGATGGTTCGGCATTGAATTTAACTATTGCCAGATATTATACACCATCGGGGCGAAGCATTCAAAAATCTTATAAAAAAGGTTACGATGCTTACAAGCATGAATTAGATGAACGCATGAATGATGGCGAATTAACAGGCGATTTAACCTCGTTTAAAGATTCCCTCGAAAAAAATGGTGGTGTAAATTTATCGCAGCCGAGAAAGCCGAAAACTACAGGAGGAATTCAGCCTGATATTTTTGTGAAACTAGATACCATTGGTTATAATAAATTTTACAGCAACCTGGTTAGCAAAAAGGTACTGTCTGATTACGTTTTTAACACCCTCACCAATAAATATAGTCAGGCGTATATTGAACAAAATGTAAATGTTTTTACCTTAAACGACCTTGATTTTAAGGATTTCATCGGTTATTTACAGCGCAAAAATGTAACCATCGATCGTTTTCAATTATACAATTCTAAAACCGTTATTCTAAACGATTTGAAGGCTTTGCTTTGCCGTTATTACTTAGGTGATGTCGGCTACTATAGAGCGGCAAACCAAAACGATAATGCAGTTAAGCAGGCGTTAAATAGTCTTCAATAAAAACTCAATATTATGAAAATAATTATAGTTGGAGCTACAGGAACACTTGGCAAAAAAGTTTCGTTTGCATTTTCACAAAATCACGAAATTATTCGTGTAGGTAGAACGAATGGAGATATTCAGGCAGATATTACAGATGAAAAATCCATTAAGGCAATGTTTGATAAGATCGGAAACTTTGATGCATTGATTTGTACAAGTGGCAAAGGCCCTTTCGCACCATTACGCCAAATGACGGGTACTAATTTTAAAGAGGCCTTATTGGATAAACTTTTAGGACAAATTAACCTTGTTCTGATCGGGCAAAACTACATTAACAACAATGGTTCTTTTACACTAACCTCTGGAATACTTGCTGAGCACCCTGTTCTATCAGGTGCGGCATTAAGCACTGCAAACGGCGGCTTAAATTCTTTTGTTTATGCTGCATCAGCAGAACTTAAAAATGGCGTTCGTATAAATGCCGTAAGCCCAAATGTTGTAGAAGATTCTCCTTCTTACTTCGATGCTTTTCCTGGCGAAATTCCTGTAAGTATGGATAAGGTTGTTAAAGCATTCGAGAAAAGTGTTTTGGGTATTATAACTGGACAAATAATTAAGGTATATTAAAATTTATTAACAAAAATTTGATTTAATTTTCAAGGAGTTAAATTACTTTTCTTATTATATTCAACCGTTTAAATTACCAGAAATGATAGAAACGGAACGCCTCATTTTAATACCGCTTAACCACGATCAGTTATTAAAATACATTAAAGATGATCATTCCCTTGAAAAAGAGTTTGATCTCTTTCCAACAAAAAAAAACATATCAGCCGAATTACAGGAAGCGTTGTGGCAAACCATATTGCCTAATGTATTCGATAAAGATAAAAACTACCTCTATCACACTTTGTGGACTATTATTTCTAAACCCGACCACAGGATGGTAGGTGATATTTGCTTTGTTGGCGAACCAGATGCCAATGGCGAAATCGAAATTGGTTATGGTACTTATGAGGAATTTAGGAACCGTGGTTTTATGACGGAGGCTATTGCCAGGATTATAGAATGGGCAAAGGAACAGCAAAATGTAAAAAGTATTTCAGCATCGACCGAGATCGAAAATGTTGCTTCCTACTCTATATTAAAGAAAAATAACTTTATTAAAATTGCAGAAGGCGAAGGGATGTATGCCTGGAAATTAGATTTCAGTCAATCTATACTTTAATCTCAAATAAGCTTAAGCTTATCCCTTCATAGTGTTTAGGTAATCCTTCAGTTTCCTGCATCGTTACTACGCCCACATAATCAAAACCGCAATCAGTGTAATAGGCTAAAAGTTTTTCGTTATCGGCCCAAGTATCCATTCTGATATATTTTATGCCATTTAACGGAGCGAATGCTTTAGCCCATTTAATAATTTCTTTAACAAGAGAATAGCCTCTAAACTCTGGATGCGTAACAATACGATGAATGTAAATAGAATCGACATCCTGATCGCCCCAAATTAATTTATCTTCAAAAGTTACCGCGAAAATGCAGGCGACCTCGCCCTTAACCAAGATTTTATATTGTCTGTTTTCAGCAATTTCTGTTTCTACAAGGCTTCTGCTGAAACCCTGCCAGTGTTTATTAAATACTTTTTTTTGATGAGCAATTGCCATATCGTAAAACTGAAAAATAGTTTCGATATCAGAAATTTGGCTATTTATTACCTGAATTTGCATACAACGAAGATAGGAAATACAATTTGAGTTAATTTGTCTTTCTGTTGAGATGAGGTTAAGAATTAAGCGGCTTTAGAAGTTTGCTCATTTATATCTTGAAGGCTCAACTTCGTAAGTGATCTTGTTTTCAACCAGGTTAAAAATGCAATGCCAATTGTCATGCTTCCACCAAATACAACTGCTGGAACCAACGTTAGCAATTTAGCCGATAAACCAGATTCAAACTCTCCTATTTCGTTTGATGAACCAATAAACATGCTATTTACGGCAGATACTCTTCCTCGCATATCATCGGGCGTAAGCAACTGCATAATGGTTTGACGGATAATTACACTTACACTATCGAACGAGCCTTCCAGAAACAGGAAGAATAGCGTTAAATAAAAGTTTTTCGACAACCCATAACAGATGATACTTAGGCCAAAACCCGTTACCGCGATAAGTAAATTACGCCACGGTTTGCCCATTGGAGAAAAACGGGTCATAGCTAACATCGTAATTACCGCTCCAGAAGATGCAGCACCACGCATCATACCCAAACCGAACGAACCCAGATGAAAAACATCTTTAGCAAACATGGGCAACAAGGCAACAGCTCCGCCAAAAAATACAGAAAACAAATCTAAACTCATGGCCCAAACCATCATTTTGGTTTTAAAAACGAAGTTAATCCCTTCTTTTAAGCTGTGAAATATGCTTTCTTTCGGAACGTAAGTGGATGGATGCTTTTTGAAAGTGAAAATACAGATCAATGATATAGAAACCAATACAACAATTACGCTATACGCGGCCGTTATGCCCCAAAGCCAATTTACCAAGCCACCAACCAACGGACCAATAATCGTTGCCATTTGCCAGCTGCTGCTATTCCATGTGCTCGAATTAGGATATAATTCTTTCGGAACAATTTTAGCCATTAGAGAGAATGTGGCGGGACCAAAGAAACCACGGGCTAATCCTATGCAGAAGACCAAACCGTACATAATCAATACAATTAAATCTTCTTTAAGATGAAGATATTTACTCGTTATGATCAACATTAAAACGGATGCGAACCATACGCCCGAGAAAATTTTGATTAGCAAACCACGTTTTTCACTCTTATCAGCAATGTAACCACCATACAAAGCAATTCCTATAGCTGGAATGGCCTCACATAAGCCAACTAAACCAAGTTTTAATGGGTCGTGTGTTAAATCGTAGATATGATAACCAATTACAACGGCCTGCATTTGATAAGCAAGTGTAAAGAAAAAGCGCATACCTAAAAAAGAGCGAAATTCTTTATAACGTAGAGCCGCAAATGGGTCTGGCTTTGTTAAAACGGAGTTAGGGTCTGAATCTGCCACTGAATATTTTTATTTGCAAAACTAAGTGTTGAAAAATTAAAATCGCAACAGAATTAAAACTACATTAGAAACCTTACCAAGAAATGATATTAAGAAATTTTATCGAATGATATTCCTCTTTCAAGTTTTGTGAGATGCGCTTTAAGTAAGGCATTTTCAGGCTTTTCTAACTGTGGATCTGCTTCAAAAAGTTCGATTACGGTATTTCTTGCTTCCGATAAGATAATCTGATCTTTAGCTAAATCAGCGAGTTTTAGATCAAGTACGCCACTTTGTTGTGTTCCGGTAATATCTCCAGGCCCTCGAAGTTGTAAATCTATTTCCGAAATTTCGAACCCATTATTCGTTCTAACCATGGTATCTAACCGAACTTTACCTTCTTTGCTGAGTTTGTTTCCACTCATGAGAATACAAAAGGAATGGTCTGAACCACGCCCAACCCTTCCTCTTAATTGATGCAGTTGCGAAAGACCAAAACGTTCGGCATTTTCGATAACCATTACCGATGCATTTGGAACATTTACACCAACCTCAATTACCGTAGTTGCAACCATAATCTGGCTTTTACCATCAATAAACTGTTGCATCTCAAACTGTTTATCTGCGTTTGGCATTTGGCCATGCACAATGCTGATCTGATAATCTGGACGGGGAAATTGATAGCTCAGCTGCTCTACTCCTGCCTCCAGATGCAACAAATCTAATTTTTCGCTTTCTTTTATTAAAGGATAAACAATGTAAACCTGCCTGCCTTTAGCAATTTCCTGCTTCATAAAACCAAACATCCGCAATCTTTGACCTTCAAAAAGATGCTTGGTTTCAATTGGTTTTCTTCCTGCGGGTAACTCATCAATTACCGAAACATCCAGGTCGCCGTATAGAGTCATGGCCAAAGTTCGTGGAATTGGCGTTGCAGTCATTACCAGGATATGTGGAGGAATAACATTTTTACGCCAAAGTTTTGCCCGCTGTTCCACACCAAAACGATGCTGCTCATCGATAACCACCAATCCTAAATTTTTAAACTGAACCTTATCTTCAATTAAAGCATGTGTGCCAATCAGAATATCAATTTCCCCATTTTCCAACTGTTCGTGTAAAATGATTCTGTCCTTTTTCTTCGTATTTCCAGTTAAAATGGCAACTCTAACCAAATCATAGGTTACCACTTCAATTATGGAGGCATAATGTTGTCGAGCCAAAATTTCAGTTGGCGCCATCATACAAGCCTGATAGCCATTATCGTTTGCCAAAAGCATACTCATTAAAGCAACAGCTGTTTTCCCGCTTCCTACATCGCCCTGCACAAGCCTATTCATCTGAACACCGCGTTGGGTATCAATCCGTATTTCCTTAACAACACGCTTTTGGGCGTTTGTTAATTCGAAAGGTAAAAACTCTTTATAAAAACGGTTAACCTTTTCGCCAACTTTCTCAAAAGTTACACCCTTAAATTTTAACTGGCGCAGTTGCTTATTATGCAAAAGCTGCAATTGAATAAAGAATAGTTCCTCAAATTTCAGCCTTCGTTCGGCAGCATTTAAATCTTTCTGGTTCTTAGGAAAATGGATATTCAGCAAAGCCATTCTTTTATCTGGAAGCTGATATTTATTTAAAATATAAGATGGCAAATTCTCTGGAACCTGCGGAATAACCTGATCCAATAAACCTGCTATTAAGCGCTGTAATCCTTTCGAATCGAGATTAAATTTTTTAAGCTTTTCAGTTGAATTATAAACAGGCTGTAAAGTTAAATTACCTCGTCCAGCGGGTTTATTTTGATAAAGCTCCATTTCTGGATGAGAAATACTAAAAGTACCGTTAAACAATGTTGGTTTCCCAAAGGCTACATAAGCCGTACCAACCACAATATTATCTTCTACCCACTTTAAACTCTGAAACCAAACCAGTTCCATTATTCCAGTTTCGTCTTTAAAAACGGCAATAATCCGTTTGGCTCTTTTCTCCCCAATAACTTTTTTGCTAATGACCCGCCCAATAATTTGAATGTATTGAGAATCGAGATTAATCTGATTGATTTTGAAATACTTTGTTCTGTCGATATATCGGAATGGATAATGTGCAAGCATATCCTGAAAGGTAAAAAGACCAAGATCTTTTTTTAAAACATCGGCCCTGCTTGGGCCAACACCTTTAATGAATTCTACAGGAGTATCTAAAACCGAATTGAACAAAATAATTAGTCTTTCTTGTAAGCAACACTTTTTAGCAATTGTGCATTAAAAATAATTATCGACAGCAGTAAAAGCAAGTAAGCAAATAACTGATGTATATCTATTTTCTCTTTAAAATAGAAAAATGCAACTGCAAAAGCAACTATCGGGTTTAAATATATCAAAATTCCTAAGGCTGAAGATGGCATCCCCAATAGCGCATACGAATTTAGAAAAAGCGGAATTATAGTAAAAACAATTGCAATTAAGAAAATGTGTGTCCAAAAATAAGCATCAATAGGAAAAGCATTTGAATTTACAAAGTACATCGGCAACATGATTAATCCAGAAAGAATTAGCTGCATACCTAGGAAATTAAACTTATCTACTTGCTTAATAACTTTTAAAACAATTACATAAAGCGCATAAAATGAAGCTATAATTATTGCCCAGGCTACCTCATACAAAGAACCTGTTGCGAGTAAAATTATACTTATAAACGCCACAGCAATTGCAATAATCTTAGTTCTGGTAAGCCTTTCTTTAAGAATAATAAATCCACATAACGCCGTTATAAGCGGGCAAACCATGTACGCAAAAGCAGCCGCCTTTAAACTAACACTATTTACCGCAAAAATATACGTAAACCAATTGCCCGTAATTAGAACAGCAGATAAAATAGTGAGTAACGCCAGCTTTGTTTTCTCACCTTTTTTTAATGATCGAACATGGATTATATCTTTTTTAAGTGCTGCTCTTCTGAATAAAAGAATGGCTCCCCAAACCATAATGATGGAAATAAATATTCGATAATATAAAATTTCCTGGGGTGGGAAATGTTTTATATTTCTAAGCGGAACAGACATTGTTCCCCAGATAATGTAGGGAATAATGCCTGCTAAAAAGTATTTGCTTTTACTCGATATCAAAGTTATGATACAATGGCAATTACCGAAATTTCTACATTAACATTTTTAGGCAGTACCGATACTTGTACCGTTTCTCGTGCAGGAAAATCTGAAGTGAAGTATTTTCCATAAATCTCATTTACCTGAGTAAAGGTTCCCATATCAGTTAAAAAGATAGTGGTTTTTACAACGTTTTCGAAATCAAGGCCAGCCTCTAACAAAACCGCTTTTAAATTACGCATAACTTGATGAGTTTCCTCTTCTATATTACTGATGTTTAATTCACCATTTTCGGGATTAATAGCAACCTGACCAGATACAAAAAGAAAGTTTCCTGCTAATACAGCCTGATTGTATGGCCCAATTGGCGCTGGTGCATTGGTGGTTTTAATAATTTTTTTCATTTCGAATATTGTAGTGATTTTTAAGATTTAGTAAGCCATTGAATAAGCTTATAAATGATGCCCGCAAGAAAAACTAAAATAGCCAATGCATTAATAAAATGCATAATCTTTATATTAATGTTATTAGGTCTATTCGGATCCTTTTTTCTAAAGAAGTACATAAAGCAAATGTATGAAATAAAAAAAGGGTCGCGACATAAAGTCGCGACCCTTTTTTAAAATTTTATATTGAAATACTAGTTTCTAGCAGTTTCAACACGACGGTTTTGGATACGACCTTCTTCAGTATCGTTAGAAGCAATTGGATTAGCTTCGCCATTACCTTTAGTAGCAACTTGACTAGCGTTAACGCCAGAGTTTACTAAGTAAGTTTTAACAGAGTTAGCTCTGTCTTTAGATAATTTCAAGTTATATGCAGCAGTACCTTCGCTTGAAGCGTAACCGTTTACAGTTACTTTACCACCGTTTTCACGTAACACTGAAGATAATTTATCTAAAGTAGGGTAAGACTCAGTTTTTAATACTGAAGAGTTGAAATCGAAACCAATTTTCTCAAAACCTGTTACAGTTGAAGAATCTTTAGCAGCTTCGAATTTAGGAAGTGGACATCCTGAACCATCAACAGCAGTACCTGCAGGAGTTCCTGGGCATTTGTCGAATTGATCAGCAACACCATCACCATCAGTATCTTTTTTCAAATCTTCAACAGATTTTTCAACAGCAGATACACGGTTTTTCAAAGCTTCAACTTCTTGACGTAAAGTTGGATCTTTTAACTCATCGTACATAGTAGCTAATGGGTTAGTCCACTCTAAGCTAGGTTTAGCAGAAGAACCTAAAGAGAATTCTAAACCAGCATAACCGTAAGAGAATTTATCTTTAGTAGTACCTTGAGCATAAACTCCATCAAAGTTATCAGCATCAATAAAGTTCATTGTGTAACCTAAGTTGAAGTTAACACGCTCAGAAACTTTAAATTTAACACCAACACCTACTGGAATGTACATGCCTTTTACGTAATCTTTAGCTTCATGTGGATCGCCTACAGGACCTGTAGCTTGACCTTTCCAATCACGAACGCTACCATTAGTATAAGTTACTTTTGGAGCATAAGCCATATAACCAGCACCAGCAGTAACGAAGAAACCTACTGAATTCTCACGACGTAAGAAATCGATAGAACCAACGTTAACAACACCGCGTAAATCTACAGCATATTGTAATTGAGTTTCGTATTCTTTAGCAGTTGCACTACCTGGAGCAATAGGACCATTTGTAGAAACATTTGAACCTGAAACTTTACCACGAACACCATTCAATTCTAATGCAAAAGAATGACCTAATTGTTTACGGATATTTAAACCGTAACCTAAGTTAACATCCCATTGGTTAAAATCGTTAGAACCGCCAATAGCAACAACTGGAGCTAAAACACCACCGTTCACACCGATTGACCAAGTTCTGTACTGTCCTCTTCCACCAAATACTTTGGTAGAAGAAGTTGTTGCAGGAGCATCTTGAGCGACAGCAAGAGTAGCTACTCCTGTTAATGCCACTAAAGAAAGTGCAACACTTTTCTTTAAAGTAGAATAATTCATAATCTTTTTTCTTTTTTAAGGGTTAAACAATTTAATTGATTAATTTTTTAGTAACTGCAAAATTAAACAAAATATTAAATTTTCAAACTTTTATACAAACTCCGTTCCAAACTTCACTATAATTAATCATTTTCTTACATTTGGCCATCACCTATTTTACCTTATAATAGTTATGAAATACCCACAAATCAATCAGGATCTATTTATTTTAAATAGAAAAAACTTCATTAAAGAACTAAAAGACAACTCTTTAGCTATATTTCAATCGCAAGATGAATTCCCTAGAAGTGGCGATCAGAATTTCGTTTTCAAGCAAAATCCAGATTTATTTTATTTAACAGGAATCGATCAGGAGCAGACAATATTGCTGCTTTATCCCGATTGTCCTAACCCTTTGTACAGACAAGTCCTGTTTTTAAGACAGACAAATGATTATATTAAAGTTTGGGAAGGATATAAGTACACCAAAGAACAAGCAAAGGCTACCTCTGGTATTGAAAGCATTTTTTGGCTGGATGATTTTGATAATATCCTTCATAGCATTGTGAATTATGCCGATAACATTTACCTAAATACAAATGAGAATGATAGGTATGCGCATACCGTACCTTATCGTGATATTCGCTTTATCGAGCAAATGCGCTCGAAATACCCTTTACATCGTTACGAACGTTCTGCACCGATCATGAGGGGCTTAAGAGCTGTTAAATCTGATATTGAAGTCGAACTAACAAAAAAGGCTTGTGGCATTACGCGTGATGCCTTTGAAAGGGTTTTAAAATTTATTAAGCCTGGTGTTAAGGAATACGAAATTGAAGCAGAAATTATTCATGAATTTATTCGTCAGGGTGGAACTGGACACGCTTATACGCCAATTATTGCATCGGGCCATAATGCAAACATTTTGCACTACATCGATAATAACCAGGAATGTAAAGCTGGCGATGTAATTCTGTTTGATTTTGGTGCAGAATATGCCAACTATAACGCAGATATGAGTCGTTCGGTGCCTGTTAACGGAAAATTTACCCAAAGACAGAAAGATGTTTACAATGCTGTTTTGCATGTAATGAAAGAGGCTACAAAGCTACTTGTAACAGGAACCGTATGGAATACATACCACGAGCAGGTTGGCGAAATTATGACGGAACAACTGGTTAATCTTGGTTTATTATCTACTGCTGATGTTAAAAATCAAAACCCAGCATGGCCTGCTTATAAAAAATATTTCATGCACGGTACTTCTCATCATTTAGGAATTGATGTTCATGATTTTGCAGGGCGATATACTTCATTCGCTGCAGGAAACATACTAACGGTAGAACCAGGCATTTATATTCCAGAAGAAGGTTTAGGTATTCGTTTAGAGAACAACATCCTGATTACAGCGACTGGAAATATTGATTTAATGGCCGATATCCCAGTGGAAACTGCAGAAATTGAAGATATTATGAATGGATAGTATAACTGATGCACTCCATTAGCATTTGGTAGTTGCACTTCGATTACACCTTCAGGCTATGCCATTCGCCTTTTGTTAACCCTTTCTTTACTATTCCTTTACCTAATGGGTTAACAAAGGGTAAAGGATGGGTTAACAGAGGGTAAGGAAAGGGTTAACAAATAGTATATCAAGGGTTAACCAAGTATACAGAAAGGGTAATGATTATACTGATTGTATAAACTTCTCTGCAAAGCGATAAATATTAAAATCACTTTCTTTTAAAGCTTCGCGAATATCTTCGCGAAGCTTTTTTCTATCTATATCTTTCATTTTATAATGCTGAATAATTTTCCAGGCCTTTTCTGCATATAAAAATTCTTTTGTTTGATGTAATCCTTTATCTAAAGGCTTAATCATCCATTTACATAATTCTTCTATACCCTCATTTTTATCGGCGATAGTTTTCAGTATTGGAATTGTCTTTAAGCCTTGATGAACAATTTTTTTCAGATTATTGGCAAATGTTGCTGCTCCATCCCGATCGGCTTTGTTAATAACAAAACAATCTGCTATCTCCATTAATCCCGATTTAATATTTTGAATTTCATCGCCCGACTCAGGAACTAAAACAACTACCGTCCTGTCAGCCAAGCCAGCAATCTCTACTTCCGATTGCCCAACACCAACTGTTTCTACAAGTATTAAATCAAAATTCGAGGCTTTCAAAACATCAACCATTTCAATTGTTTTGGCTGAAATTCCACCTAATGCACCACGCGTAGCAAGCGAACGGATAAATACATTTGGCTTATTAAATTGAGCAGCCATTCTAATCCGATCGCCCAATAAAGAACCGTAGTTAAATGGCGAAGTTGGATCAATGGCCAAAATAGCAACCCGCTTATCTTTAGCAGTAAAATAATTCGTTATTGCATTTACCAATGTGCTTTTCCCTGCACCCGGCGGGCCAGTTATGCCTACAACAGGAACTTCTGCTTTGCTATCTAAATCTCTCAAAATCAATTCAGCAGGTTTTATATCGTTCTCAACCAAAGTTAAAACCCGGGCTAAAACCTTATAATTACCTTGTTTAATTTCGCCTAAAAGAGATAGATGGGTATTCATCAATAAAACTATATTTGTACAAATTAACAAAATTATAACCCGGATATCGGTCTAAATCAACAACAAAATTTAAATGAAAGTTACTGGCTTTACCTTTATCAGAAATGCAATTGCAAACGATTACCCGGTACGCGAAGCCATTCTTTCTGTTTTGCCGCTTTGCGATGATTTTGTTGTTGCTTTAGGAAATTCGACGGATGAAACCACCCAGCTTATAAAAAGCATCGATCCTAATAAAATAAAAGTAATTGATACGATTTGGAATGAGGATTTGAAAGAAGGCGGTCATGTTTTTGCAGATGAAACCAATAAAGCCTTAGCTGCAATTCCAAAAGATACCGACTGGATGGTGTACATTCAGGGTGATGAAGCAATTCACGAAGATTATCTGCCCCTGATCAAAAAAGAAATGGAAGCTGCGCTTGATGACAATAATATTGAAGCGTTGCTGTTAAAATACAAGCACTTTTATGCTTCTTACGATTACCTTGCCGAATCAAGACGCTGGTATAGAAGAGAGGTTAGAATTTTAAAAAACTTACCTGGCATACACTCTTATAAGGATGCGCAGGGTTTCAGAATTAACGAACGAAAGCTTAAAGTTAAACTGATCGATGCGTACATTTACCATTACGGCTGGGTAAAACCACCAAAAGGCTTACAAGGCAAAGTGCGAAACTTTAATCAATATTATCAAACGGAAGAATGGATCGAGCAAAATTATCCAGTGCAAAATACGTTTGATATGCATAATGCAGATCGCTTAGTTCATTTTAAGGGCACCCATCCGAAGGTTTTAAAACCGAGAATTGAGTCGGCAAACTGGAAATTTGAACAGGATTTAACAAAACAAACCCCTAAAATGAATTTCCGTAGAACGTTACTACAAAAAATTGAAGATTTAACAGGCTTACGTCTTTTCGAATATCGTAATTACAAAATTGTAAAGTAAATGCAAAAAAGCGTTTCTATCGTAATACCAAATTATAACGGCAAACATTTACTGGAGCAATACCTGCCATCAGTTTTTGTGGCGGCACAAAAGGCAAATACGGAATTTGAAGTTATTGTAATCGATGATGGCTCTAAAGATGATAGCATTAACTTTTTAAAGGAACAGTATCAGGACGTTAAACTTCTGATTAACGATAAAAACAGAGGTTTTTCTTACACCTGTAATCATGGCATCCGCGAAGCTAAATACGAATTGATTCTACTTTTAAATTCTGATGTAAAACTTACACCCGATTATTTTGAACATCAATGGAAATATTTTAGCAAGGCTGATACTTTTGGCGTAATGGCCAGAATTATGAGTTTTGACGAAACGAAGATAGAAGATGCTGCTCGTTTACTTTATTATAGTGGGTGCAGAATTAAAGCCAACAAGTTTTACTATAGCGAAAACCCACAGGATGAAGATGTTTACACGGCTTATCTTTCTGGCGCAAATGCATTGGTTGACGCAAAAAAGCTAAAAGAGCTTGGTGGTTTTGATGAAATATTCTCTCCGTTCTCCTCAGAAGATTTTGATTTAAGCTTAAGAGCCTGGCAATTGGGCTGGAAATGTTATTACGAACATCGGGCTTTCTGTTTCCATCACATCAGCGGGAGTACAAAAACGCAAATCAAATCAGACTTTATAAAGAAGATATACTATAGAAACCGGTTCTTTTTGCAACGCATCCAGCTTAATGGCGCACGTTTAAACTTGCTTCCTCTACATTTATTGTTTGCTGAAATTATTCCTAAACTTTTAACTGGTAAATTTTGGATTTTGGATGCATATAAACAATATATAGCTTCATTTGCGGCAATTAGCAGTAGCCGCCAAAAACTTGAAACCTTAAAGCAAAAGTATAATTCATCCATAGGTATATCTGATGTAATGGAAATCATAAATCAATCCGTTGCTCAAAAAACCATAAAACGATTGTAATTTTATAAGGCTCAAAGCCTCAAAACATAAAGGTCTGTTTGAAAACCGTACATTTGCCAAGTTTTAATTAAATTTTTTGGAGATGTTTTTAACCCGTCATCCATTGTACATATTCCATTTTATATAAAATGAAGACCTATTTTCGTTTATTATCCTTTGCCAAGCCAATAGAAAAGTTCGCCATACCTTATGTTATTGCAACGCTTTTCGCTATTGTTTTTAATACCTTCCTTTTTACTTTATTAGGGCCATTAATGCAGGCTTTGTTTTTAAAAGATAGCCTTTCTAAACCTTTGCCTTCTTCAGGAGAGAAATCGCTTTTAGACCCAAGAGAACTTTTTCAAGCTTATATTGATAAAATAAGTACACAACATGGCGATGTTTACGCACTTCAAATAATTTGCGCAGTAATTGTTGTTACCGTGTTTCTCGCTAATTTCTTCCGTTATTTTTCTCAGCGTTATATGGAGGATTTAAGGGTTCACACCTTACTTAATATGCGCAAAAAGGTATTTGATAATGTAATGAACCTACACGTTGGCTACTTCAACAACGAGCGCAAAGGTGATATTATTTCAAAAGTAGCCTCTGACGTTCAAGTGGTACAATTTACAGTAACCAATACCTTGCAAGTGGTTTTCAAAGAACCATTACAATTAATATTTTTTGTAGCCGTCCTATTATCTATTTCTGTTAAATTAACTTTATTTTCATTACTGGTTATCCCTGTTTCTGGTTTTATAATCAGTAAAATTGTTAAAAGATTAAAACAGCAAGCTACCCAATCGCATGAATCTTTTGCAAAAATGATTGGCTTTTTAGATGAATCTTTAAGTGGTATTAAAATCATTAAAGCATTTAATGCTGCAGAACGTGTTAAAAATAAGTTCGGCGAAGAAAACAAATTCTACTCCTTTTTAAACAGAAAGATGGCAAGAAGACAACAGCTTGCGTCACCTGTTTCTCAAACTTTGGGTGTTTTGGTCGTTGTTTTTATCCTTTTATATGGTGGCACTATGATTTTAACTGGACAAGGAGACCTTAAAGGAGGTGCTTTTGTAGTATATCTAGCTACTTTTAGTCAGGTTATGCAACCTATAAAAGCTTTAACAGATTCATTCAGCGGTATACATTCAGGCATTTCTGCAGGCGAACGTGTTTTGGAGCTGATAGATACCAAACCAGAACTTATAAATAAAGAAAATGCAGAAAACTTAAGTGAGTTTAGTAATGCACTTGTTTTTGAAAATGTTGTTTTTAGTTATGGAGAAAAGCAAGTGCTTAAAAACATTAACCTGAATATTCAGAAAGGGCAAACCGTTGCTTTGGTGGGCCCATCTGGTGGTGGTAAAAGTACCCTAATGGATTTGATTCCCCGCTTTCATGATCCAAAATCAGGAACAATTAAAATTGATGGATACGATTATAAAGATTTAACAGTCGAAAGTATTCGCAGCCAAATGGGTACTGTAAATCAGGAGTCATTTCTTTTTAACGATACCATATTTAACAATATTGCTTTTGCAAAACCCGATGCATCGGAAGCAGAAGTTATCGCGGCAGCTAAAATTGCCAACGCTCACGAGTTTATTCAAAATACGGAAGATGGTTATCAAACCTTTGTTGGCGACCGAGGAAACAGACTTTCTGGCGGACAAAGACAAAGAGTTTGTATCGCAAGAGCTGTTTTAGCGAACCCGCCAATCATGCTTTTAGATGAAGCAACTTCTGCTTTAGATACCGAATCTGAAAAACTGGTTCAGGATGCTTTAAACAACCTGATGAAAAACAGAACATCGATAGTTATTGCACACCGGTTAAGTACCATTCAACATGCCGACAAAATTGTTGTTATTGACAAGGGCGAAGTGTTAGAAACTGGTAGTCATCAGGAATTAATGTCGCAAAACGGCTTGTATAAACGTTTAATAGATATGCAAGCTTTTAACGATTAATATGAACAGTATTTTAAATATCGCTAGTTCCGTTAAAGCATCAGAATATGATTTCGAATTTTCGATATGCACCCTTGTTACCCGTAAAGAAGAATATAATGAGATGCTACAATCTTTTGTTGATAAAGGATTTAGTACAACCGACTGTGAGTATTTATTTATCGATAACTCAACTAGCTGCACCTTTGATGCATATCAAGGTTTAAATATTTTTTTACAACAAGCGAAAGGCAAGTATATTATTATATGCCATCAAGATATACTAGTTCATGACCATGATAGAACGCATCTGGAGAAATGTATCCAAGAAATCAAAGAACGAGATAAAAACTGGGCAATTTTAGCTAATGCAGGAGGTATTAATTTAAAATGGATTGGCACAAATCTTACACAAGGAAATGGTAATGTTATTAAAGAAAAGTTTTTGCCATTACGTACAAAAACTGTTGATGAAAATTTCATTATTGTAAAGAGCAGTGCCAACTTAGCTTTATCTAGCGATTTGTCGGGCTTTCATCTTTACGGTACCGACTTATGCATTATTGCAGATATTTTAGGTTATAATGCTTACATAATTGATTTCAACTTAACGCATAAAAGCGATGGTAATGCCGATAAATCATTCTATTCATTAAAAAAGGCACTTATTAAAAAATATAACTATGCGCTTAGAAGCAGGTTTATGTGTACAACAATAACAAGATTTTATATATCTGGGAATTGGTTTACTGCAATAATCTATGATACCCAATTTATTAAATTCTTTGTAAAGCAATATTATAAGTTTTTCAAAACCAAGAAATCGTACCACCTAAAAAAATCAGATTAAGCTATGTTAACCGTTTATCCAAATACGATTATATACTTTCTTTGCGCACCAAATTTTGCAACTGGTGGTCCTGAAGCTTTGCATCAAATGGCTTATCACCTAAACAAGTTGGGTTTTAAAGCAGTGATGTATTACGAGCCACAAGATCATTCTGATAACCCAGTACATCCGTTTTACGTAAAATATAACATACCTTATGTTAGGGAGGTGGAGAATAATACTAGTCATATTTTAATTTTGCCTGAAACTTCGTTAGACCCATTATTTGAAGATAAGTTTTCAGAAATAAGACTGGCGATTTGGTGGTTAAGTGTTACCAATTACTATCTTCGAATCAACCCTAAAATTCGCAGAACCAAGCGAAAGTTATCTTATTGGTTAAGAAAACTATATAAACCTGTTCAATTTGCAACATTCGAAAATATTAAAGCGCTTAATATTGCTAACATTGCACATTCATATTTTTCAAAAGTGCATCTACAGGAACAAGGGATTACACCAATGGGACAAATTTCAGATTATATGAATCATGCATTCTTCGATCTGTTTAATCCTGATATAAAAAAAGAGGATATTATAATCTATAATCCCAAAAAGAACGATCAGTTTTTGGATAGCATTATGAAGTTGTGCCCAGCTTTAAATTGGGTACCACTTATCGACTTAACACCAACAGAAGTTGCTGAATGGATGAATAAAGCAAAACTGTATATTGATTTTGGCTACCATCCTGGTAAAGAGCGAATGCCTAGAGAATCGTGTATTATGAATTGTTGCATGATCATTGGAAAAGATGGCTCCGCTAAATATGCAGAGGATATGCCAATCCTTGAAAAATATCGTTTTGAAAAAAAAGAAGAAAACATTGATCAGATTATTGAAACCATTTATGGCTGTTTAAATAATTACGATGAGGAGATTAAGAACTTTGCCAATTACAGAGCAGTTCTTTTTAATGAAGAGAATAAGTTTATAGAAGACATTAATAAAGTTTTTATAAAAGGTTAGTTCGATATGGCAGAAGATAAATCGATAGCTCCTTTAGTATCTATAATTTGTGTAACCTACAATGCAGAAAAATATATCGGACAGTTCTTAAAAAATGTTGCTCAGTATAAATCGCCATCGGTTGAGTTAGTGATTATAGATGGATGCAGCACAGACAATACCTTTAAAATACTCGAAAGCAACAAGGAAATGATTAACTTTTTATTGTGCGAGCCCGACAAAGGAATTTACGATGCCATGAATAAGGCCGCAAAGGTAGCTAAAGGCAAATGGCTTTATTTTATTGGTGTAGATGATTCCATACTACCAGATTTCTCCAAATTCCTAAATTATTTAAAGGATAATGCTACAATTTATTACGGCAATGTTACCCAAAATAATAAGCGAATTATAAGCGCAACCAGCAAAAAAAATATAGCTCGATATAATATTTGCCATCAAGCCATTTTTTACCCTGCATACGTTTTTAATAAGTATGAGTACTATATAGATTATAAAGTAAATGCAGATTATCACTTAAATATTTTATGCTTTGGTGATCCGCATCTTAAATTTAGATATCATGATTTAGATATTGCGGAGCACGCTTCCGGTGGTTACTCTGCAAACACGATTGATGTTAAGTTTGATAGAGAAAAAACCGCTTTAGTAAGACAAAATTTAGGACTGAAAACCTTTGTTAAATACCTTTGGTGGAAATTGAAGAACTAACCTTTTTACAAATCCGATAAACCTACTTGTTATGCCAAAGGTACTTTTCGATCATCAAATATTTTCGCTACAACGTTACGGTGGTATTTCGCGATATTTTGCAAATGTTTATAATGCTATGCAAAATGGCTTTGGTGTAGAAGCAGACATTTCTATTTTAAACAGCAACAATTATTACATTAGGGATTATGATGGCTTACTAAGTAATGGTTTGGGTAAATGGATCTTTTCGGAAGAGAAGCGAGGTTATAAATGGAACAAGCAGTATTCTAAATACAGAATAAGTAAAAATGATTTTGATATTCTTCATCCAACCTATTATCATCCTTATTTTTTAAAAAAACTGAAAAAGCCATATGTTGTAACCGTTCATGATATGATACATGAAATTATGCCCGAATACTTTAGTAGTGGTGATATTTTACCGACACATAAGCGTTTATGCATTCAAAATGCTGCTCATATTATTGCCATATCTCACACCACTAAAAAAGATTTAATCGAAGTTCTTAATGTTCCTCACGATCGAATTTCGGTAATACATCATGGCTATATGGAGAATAACGATGAAGTTATTCAACGGGGGGAAACCAACAACGGCAGGTATATGCTTTTTGTTGGAGAAAGAACGGCGTACAAAAATTTCTCAAAATTTGCCTTTGCATTATCCTTAATATGCTCAAAAGAGAAAGATATTAAATTAATATGCGCAGGCGGTGGTCCGCTACAAAATGCAGAACAAGAATTATTAAATCGTTTAAACCTGACGGACAAAGTAATTCAGATTACAGCATCAGAACAAGAACTAAACTTGCTTTATAAAAATGCAATCGCTTTTGTGTTCCCATCATTATATGAAGGCTTTGGTTTACCAATTCTTGAAGCATTTAAAAATAACTGCCCAATAATTGCCAGTGATACTGCTTGCTTTAGAGAGATTGCCGAAGATGCCTGCGCATACTTTGATCCTTCAAATTCATTTGACATTGCTGAAAAGATGGAACTCATCATCAGTAATACGACATTACGAAATGAATTAATTTTAAAAGGTTCTAAGCAACTTTTAAAGTTCTCAATGGCGAAATGTATTACTAAAACTATTGATGTTTACAAGAGTTTGAAATAGATTAAAACCGCTAAGCGTAAAATTTAATTTCTTTTGAAATTATTTCATTAGCCAATTCTTCATCTTCTTCATGAAATAAGCAAACATCATAATAAAAGATTGTACAGCCTTCTTTTTTATTTATATAAGAATAAAGCTGGGCAAGCAATTCCGAATTATCGATATCAGTAGAAAGCAAAAACTTGCCAAAATTATCGTAGTAGATAGCCTTCTTATAGCCTAAATTTAGAAAATCCTTAAAAATACTCAAGCCATCATCATTCTGTTGTGAAAGGAAAACATTATCGTATTCGAAAAATATGACTGGTTTATCTCTTTTTAATACCTCAAATGAACCTCTTAGTATTTTAAAATCAAAGCCATCGGTATCCGTTTTAAGGAGTTTAATATTTTTAATACTAGTTTTTTTTACCAGATCGTCGAGCGTAATAACATCAGTAGTAACACCTGCGCCTACGTTGATATTTGCAGTTCCGCGTGTGCTGTCTATCGTTATTTGTATTTGGCTTGTTTCTTCTCCTAAGAAAGTTTTGTGTAAGGTTGCATTCGAAAATTGGTGCAAATTCCTTTCGAGAAGACCAACATAAATAGGGTCGCCCTCAATTAAATGAATATGCTGATCGATATTATCACTTCGTAAAAGTGCCAATGTGTCGCCTATGTTAGCGCCGACATCAACAATTACATACTCGTTGTATTTCTCCTCGATATACATTGCAATTCTTGGAAAATTTTTAGAATAATATTGATACCGTTCTAAATACTCATCAAGTTCATGCTGATAATTTGCTACTAAAGTATAACTACCTATATTAATTTTTTTTTCAGTAGGTTTTTTTTTCTTTAAACCTAACATAGTTCTTAATCCCATATTTTTTTATCTGCCAATAATCCATTTTAATTTAGATTTACCTATAGCGGTTACAATTGCAAATGTTAGCGAATATATAATAATAAATCTAAAGAGCGATAGCGCCAATATTCCCACCATTGAAAGATCTTTGAGTGGAGGAAAGTGAAATGGGTGTAGGATTTCGGCAAGTAAATTGAAAACTAATATGTAATGAATTAAATAAATTCCAAAAGTTGTTTCTCTAGATTTGAAGTATTTTGTAAAATTGAAATTTCTTATTTTTAACAGGATAACAAAGGCAACTAAAGAATATACAATATTCGTTAACCGTAAAGTATTATAAGGATCAGTACTTTCCATTTTATACAATACAGTAACCTCAAAAATAGATAGAGCTAAGGTTACGATGAATAAAATAGACAATAGCCAATACGATATCTTACTAATAAATTCCTGCACTTTTTCCCAATGTCTATTCATTTGTGCGCCGAGCCATAAAAAAAACACAAAACCAAACATTGCATAAGTGTGCATAGGAGGAAACCATTCGTAGTATATATTTACACTATATATTAGCGTAAAAATTAACAGCACAATCCCCAACCAAATAGAATAAAGATATTTTCTAAAGATTAATAGTGTACCGATACAAATTAAAAAATTAATAATAAACCAATAGCTTGAGAATAAGTAAACATCTTCAAATGATTTAAGTATAATGTCTAAGACTTTAAAATCGGGTTCTTTATGATTAATGATCCACATTTTCCAGGACATCGTTAAAACGAAAAATAAAGACCAAATTGCCCAGGGAATAAACGTGTTTGATAGTCTTCTCTTAAAATACGCTGTTGGAGTATAATCTTTAAATTTGCTACCAATTAAGAATCCAGCCAACAAAAAGAAAGCAATGGTTCCAGGTTTGGCTAACTGGATTAAACTCATGTAAAAAAGATTATTTAATGTTAACCCTTTAAAAATATAAACCCCAACATGTGCACTATGCTCAAAAACAATACACATCATAGAAATGCATCTTATTGAATCAATAAAATCGAAGTTTTTTTTGGGTGTTGGGTCTACAAGACTTTGTTCTGTTTGCTGCATAATTTGTGAAAGGCGAATATCTGCAAAAAAAGAGCTTCAGTTTTAAATTAATTATTTTTTTAACATTTAAGTACGTAAAATATTACATTATTAAAGTCGCTTCTTAAGCCAAAAGTTCCATCTGATTTTACAACCTTATTCATTTTAAGCGAAATCATAATTAATTCCTAATAGTTTATTTTTATAAGCGCAAGAACATTAGTACTTGTTAAATAAGATAATATTCTGTAATGATTTAGAATTCATGAAGATGATTTTTTTTTAATTAGCTGATTTATTAAAGTTTAGCACAAAAAAGACTTTTTTTTTATATTTTAGATTGTCCCTAAGTTATAAAAGATGATCAAAGTTTTATTTGACCACCAAACGTTCTCTCTACAACGCTATGGAGGAATTTCGCGTTATTTTGCAAATGTTTATCATACAATACAAAAACAAGATGATATTCAAGCTAAAATTTCCGCACTTTACTCCAATAATTACTATTTAAAAGATTTTAATGGCTTGTTAAGCAATAATCCTGTTGGAAAACTTATTTTTAAGGAAAGAGTAAGAGGATATCTCTGGAACAGAGCCTATTCTAAAAGAGTAATTGATAAAAATGACTTTGATATTTTTCATCCTACTTATTATCACACTTATTTTTTGGAGCGGCTAAAAAAACCTTTTGTATTAACCGTTCATGATATGATTCATGAAATTATGCCAGAATATTTTCCTAATGATGATAAGTCATCTTTTGAAAAGAGGCAGTGTATCGAAAAAGCAAGCCATATTATTGCCATTTCTGAAAATACAAAAAGAGACCTTCAAAATATCTTCCAGATTCCTGATGAAAAAATTACAGTAATTCACCATGGGTTTACTCCATCTCAGGAAAGCGGTGAAACAGGTGCCGAAACCGATATCAGCAAAGGAAATTATTTACTTTTCGTTGGAGATCGATCTTTTTACAAGAATTTTTATCGCTTTGCTATCGCTGCTGCTGCATTCTTACAAAAAAGAAAAGACTTTAAGCTCATTTGTGCAGGCGGAGGGCCTTTCCAGCATGCTGAAATCGAGCATCTCTTAAAATTAAAGATTATGGATCGGGTAACTCAAATAACAGCTACAGAACGTGAGTTAGACCTTTTGTACCAAAATACTTCTGCATTCATCTTTCCATCAATTTATGAAGGCTTTGGCTTACCTATTTTAGAGGCTTTTAAACAAAAGGCGCCTATTATTATGAGCGACATAGCCTGCTTTAGAGAAATTGCCGGAGATGCAAGCTTATACTTCAATCCATTCCACCCAGAAGACATCTTAGCAAAGATTGAACACTTAGTTGATGATAAAGCATTGAAAGATGATTTGATAAAAAAAGGATCTCAGCAAATATTAAATTTCACAATGGAAAAATGTGCAAATAAAACAATTGATGTGTATAGAAACTTATTGTAGCCAAATATATAGGTAACAAAAAAGGTCCTGACGAAATTTCATCAGGACCTTTATTATTTATAACTAAATATTATAATTTTCTAGCTACTTCTACTTGTTCGTAAGCTTCTACGATATCGCCAACCTCAATGTTGTTAAAGTTTTGAATATTCAGACCACATTCATAGCCTTTTAATACTTCTTTAACATCATCTTTAAAGCGTTTTAACGATGCTAATTCACCTGTATAAACTACAACACCATCTCTAACGATACGGATTTTGCTGTTACGTGTAATTTTACCATCTAATACCATACAACCTGCAATGGTACCCACTTTAGTGATTTTGAACGTTTCACGAATCTCTACGTTAGCCACAATTTTCTCTTCAAATTCTGGATCCAACATACCTTCCATTGCCGATTTAATCTCGTTGATTGCATCGTAAATGATAGAATATAAACGGATATCGATTTGCTCAGCTTCAGCTAATTTACGTGCACCTGTTGATGGACGAACCTGGAAACCAATAATAATCGCATCTGAAGCCGAAGCTAACAATACATCAGATTCTGAAATCTGACCAACACCTTTACTAATGATGTTAATTTGAATCTGCTCAGTCGAAAGCTTCAATAATGAATCGGCTAATGCTTCTATCGAACCATCCACATCACCTTTAACAATGATATTAAGTTCTTTAAAGTTACCGATAGCCAAACGACGACCAATCTCATCCAATGTAATGTGTTTCTGCGTACGTAAACCTTGTTCGCGTTGTAATTGCATACGTTTGTTTGCAATATCACGAGCTTCAGTTTCGCTCTCTAATGCATTGAATCGATCACCTGCTGTTGGTGCACCTTGCATACCCAAAACCTGTACAGGTTGCGATGGGCCTGCAGAATCAACCTTCATACCACGTTCGTTGGTTAACGCTTTAACACGTCCGCTATAACTACCAGCTAAAATTGGATCTCCAACTCTTAATGTACCAGCCTGAACCAACACAGTAGTTACAATACCACGTCCTTTATCTAATGCAGATTCGATTACTGAACCTGTAGCTCTTTTATTTGGATTAGCTTTAAGCTCTAATAACTCAGCTTCTAATAATACCTTATCTAAAAGTAAATCAACATTTAGTCCGGTTTTACTTGATATTTCCTGAGACTGGAATTTACCGCCCCAATCTTCAACCAAGATATTCATTACTGATAACTGCTCACGCACTTTATCAGAGTTTGCACCTGGTTTATCTACTTTCGTGAAAGCAAATACCAATGGAACACCTGCCGCTTGTGCGTGGTTGATAGCCTCTTTTGTTTGAGGCATCACTGCATCATCTGCCGCAATTACAATGATTGCAATATCGGCAACCTTAGCACCACGGGCACGCATCGCTGTAAATGCTTCGTGACCAGGCGTATCTAAGAATGTTACTTTTTTACCAGTTGGTGTAGTTACCATATAAGCACCGATGTGCTGTGTAATACCACCTGCCTCACCAGCAACTACATTTGCTTTACGGATATAATCCAGCAATGAAGTTTTACCGTGATCGACGTGACCCATAATCGTAACAACCGGGGCTCTTTCGATTAAGTCTGCCTCGTTATCTTCTTCCTCAATTACGTTTTCTTCATCTTCATCTGGTTTAACGAATTGAATTTCGTAGCCAAACTCATCAGCAACAATAGTTAAGGTTTCAGCATCTAAACGCTGGTTAATCGATACGAACATACCAAGACTCATACATGTACCAATAATTTTGGTAACCTGTACATCCATCATGCTCGCTAATTCATTAGCCGTAACAAATTCTGTTACTTTTAATATTTTCGATTGAGATTCAAGTTCATTTGCTGCTTCTTCTGCGTTAAATGCAACATCATCACGTTTCTGACGACGTAACTTAGCACGTTGAGCAAATTTACCAGATTTACCTGCACCACTTAAACGAGCAAGTGTTGCCTTGATTTGATCTTGAATTTCTTTCTCAGTAGGCTCTTCTTTAGGTCCGCTTGGTGTAGCATTTCTATTTTGGAAACCTGGTCTGTTATTATTTCTATTTCCTTGATAAGGAGTTCCGCCTTGTCCGGCAGGTCTGTTACCTTGATATGGAGTTCCACCGCCTGGTCTGTTACCTTGATACGGCTGACGAGGTTGACCTGGTGCACCACCTTGACCTTGACCAGCAGGATTTTGACCTTGCTGCCCTTGGCCACCATGTTGACCTGGTTGGCCTGGAGCTCCTGGAGTTTTTTTACGTTTACGCTTGCGTTTTGCAGCTTCGCTATCGCTAGATGACGCAACCGGACCGTTTCTTCTATCGGGAGTTGTTGGTAAAACAATTTTACCAATAATATTAGGACCTGTTAATTTAACGGTACGAGCTTTAATAACTTCTGGCTCATTACTAACTGGAGGTGCAGGTTTAACTTCTGCAGGCTTAACTTCCGTTGGTTTAACCTCAACAGGCTTAACCTCTACTTTCGGTTGTTCTACAACTGGTTTTGGTGCTTCCTCAACTTTCGGCGTAGATACAGGAGCTTCCTCCTTTTTAACTTCAACAGGTTTAACCTCTGCTTTCGGTTGTTCTACAACTGGTTTTGGTGCTTCTTCAACTTTCGGCGCAGCTACAGGAGTTTCTTCCTTTTTAACCGGTCTTGTTTTAGAATTAAGATCATTTAAATCGATCTTACCAACAACCTTAACACCAGGTAAGTTTCCATCCTCAACAGGTTTAGCTTCTGTTTTAGGTTCCTTTGCAGGTTCTACAACAGCAGGTGTTTCTGCTTTTGGGGTTTCAACTTTAGGTTTTTCTACCGGAGGTGTAAACGTTTGAGTATTTTTTATTAAAATCTCTTCGTTTTTCTCAAAATCGGCATTCTTTTTCGGTGCTTCAGCTGGCTTTTCAGTCTCAGGCTCGTCACGACGTATCTTACCAATCACTATTTGTTTGGCTTCTTCTCTTACGATCTTATCTCCCTGATACTCTTTTAATAAGGCATCATACATATCGCCCGAAAGTTTAAACATAGGGCTTTTCTCGGCTGAGAACCCCTTTTTGTTTAAAAACTCTACGGCCGTACCCATGCCTATATTAAGTTCTTTAATAGCTTTAATTAAAATGATTGGTTTGTCGTCTGACATTTAGCTCCTGTTATTTTTTTATTTTAATACAAAAGTAGTGTTTATTTGGCAATTACACCACTTATTCAAATTCTGACTTCAAAATTTGAACCACTTCTTTAATGGTTTCTTCTTCAAGGTCGGTACGTTTTACTAAATCTTCTACTGTAAGTGCCAAAACACTCTTAGCAGTATCGCATCCGATAGCCTTTAATTCGTCGATAATCCAGCTATCAATCTCATCTGAGAATTCTTCTAAATCAACGTCTTCATCTGTTTCTTCACCAGCTTCACGGTAAACATCAATTTCGTAACCAGTTAACTTACCAGCTAGTTTAATGTTGTGTCCGCCACGGCCAATTGCCAATGAAACCTGATCTGGTTTTAAGTAAACCGATGCATGTTTAGTTTCATCGTCTAATTTAATAGAGGTAATTTTTGCTGGGCTTAAAGCACGGGTAATATATAATGAAATGTTATTTGTGAAATTAATCACGTCAATATTTTCGTTTTTCAATTCGCGAACGATACCATGAATACGAGAACCTTTCATACCAACGCAAGCACCTACCGGATCAATACGATCATCGTAAGATTCTACTGCAACTTTAGCACGTTCTCCTGGTTCGCGAACGATTTTCTTAATGGTAATTAATCCGTCGAAAATTTCAGGAACCTCTTGTTCAAACAAACGTTGTAAGAATTCGGGTGCAGTTCTCGAAATAATAATTTTAGGATTTGCATTAATCATTTCTACTTTAGAAATTACTGCTCTCACAGAATCTCCTTTTTTAAAATAATCAGCAGGAATTTGCTCTGTTTTAGGCATTAAAAGTTCATTACCTTCATCATCCAAAACCAAAGTTTCTTTTTTCCAAACCTGGTAAACTTCACCTGTTATAATTTCGCCTACACGGTCTTTATATTTTTTGAATATTTCGTCTTTTTCTAATTCTAATACTTTAGAAACCAAAGTTTGGCGGGCAGCTAAAATCGCTCTGCGACCGAAACTTTCTAAAGTAATTTGTTCAATATAATCGTCACCAACTTCTAAAGTACTATCTAATTTAGAAACTTCAGCAAGCTCAATTTCCAAATCATCATCTTCAGAAAACCCATCTTCCATTACTTTTCTCGTTCTCCAGATTTCCAAATCCCCGTTATCCGGATTCACGATAACATCACAGTTCTCGTCGGTTCCGTATTTTTTACGCAACATGCTACGAAAAACTTCTTCCAACACACTAATCACCGTAGGGCGATCTATATTTTTGAAATCTTTAAACTCCTGGAAAGAGTCAATTAAATTAATTGTTGTAGTACTCATTTTTACTTAAATGAAATTAACACACTTGTTTCTATTATATCATTAAACGGTACAGATGTTTCTACTGTAACCGCCTTTTTACCTTTTTCTTTAACTGATTCTTCAATCAGAATATTGTTTTCTGTAACCTCTAAAAGTTTACCTTCCTTTTTTTGTCCGCCTGCGAATTTAATGCTTACTGTACGGCCAATATTTTTATTGTACTGGCGGATTAGCTTTAATGGCTCGCCAACACCTGGAGAAGAAACTTCTAAATTATAAGCTTGCTCAATTGCATTTTCTTCTTCTAAATGAAAACCAACATGCCTGCTTATTGCCACACAATCCTGTATGCTTATGCCTTCATCACCATCAACATGAATAATTAGCTTGTTGTTTGGCAACATTCTCACTTCAACCAAAAAAAGTTCTGGCCGATCAGCAATTTTTTCTTCAACGAGTGCTATAACTCTCTTTTCTACCTGCATATTTTAACCTGAATTTCATAGAAAAAGGGGACATTGTCCCCTTCTCTTTTCTTCGATTACGATGCAAATGTACAAATTATTTAGAAATAATCAAACTATGATACAGGAATTTACAGTTTCGATTATCTTTTTAGCACTTGTTGTTGTGGTTCGAGGTTGTGTTTTATTGTACCTTTTAGCAACTTACCACCATCAGCAAATTTAACGCCGATGTAACTTTCTACCAGATAACTTTTTCCCGCTAAAAATGGTTCTTCTGGCACAAACAGAACAGAATCGCCTTGTAATTTTGTATGGCCCGCAATATATTCTTCATTTTGCAAACTATCTGTTTCGTTCGGTGTTAATAAAACCGAAATAAAATTAACTGAATCAGGATTAGTGTGATATGCATTTCTAACCTGAAACAAACTGGCTTCATCAATATTTTTAATTACAATTGAACTGCTATCAGCAGAAAATTTTATTACAGGAGCGTTGCTGTTATTAGAGCAAGAGCCTAAATTTAACGCAACAACAACGTATATCAAACATTTAACAGATTTAAACATTTTACTAAATTAAACATTATGAGATTAATTATCGAAGTCCTTTTAATGGGATTAGCCGTTTTTATTGGAGCAAAACTAGTTCCTGGTGTAAGCGTAGATGGCTACGGAAGTGCAATAATTGCGGCCATTTTAATTGCTTTGGCAAATGCAACTATTGGCTTTATTTTAAGATTATTAACCTTTCCCGTTAATTTTTTAACCCTAGGCTTAATGTCTTTTATAATTACCGTACTGATGATTTTATTGGTCGATAATATGATGGCATCTTTCAATACATCTGGCTTCTTTTCTGCGGCCTTTTTAGCAATTGTAGTTGCTTTGGTTAAAGCAGTTTTTGGAGCAATAGCGGGCGACAAAGACTAGTTAGACTTTTTATTGCAAAGATTTAAAACGAAAGAGGTTATATGGAATGTATTATTTCCATATAACCTCTTTATTTATTTCAAGTGTACGCTTAAAACTATCTGATCACTTCTCTCGAAATGACCATTTTCTGAATTTCAGATGTCCCTTCGTAAATCTGTGTAATTTTAGCATCACGCATTAATCTTTCTACGTGGTATTCTTTTACGAAACCATAACCTCCGTGTACCTGCACAGCTTCTACAGTTACATCCATGGCAACTTTCGATGCAAATAATTTTGCCATCGAGCCAGCCTGCGTATAAGGTAAGCCTTGTTGTTTCAGCCATGCGGCTTTATAAACCAACAACCTTGCAGCTTCAATCTGGGTGGCCATATCGGCGAGTTTAAAAGCAATTGCCTGATGTTCTGCGATCGGTTTTCCAAACGACTTTCGTTCTTTTGCGTATTTCGTTGCCAGCTCAAAAGCACCCTGAGCAATACCCAATGCTTGTGCTGCAATACCAATTCTACCACCCTCTAAAGTTTTCATAGCGAATTTAAAGCCAAATCCGTCTTCCCCTATCCTATTCTCCTTTGGCACCTTAATATCATTAAACATTAAAGAGTGTGTATCAGAACCACGAATACCAAGTTTATTTTCTTTCGGACCAACAGTAAAACCTTCCATTCCTTTTTCTACAATAAAGGCATTAATACCTTTATGTTTTAATTCGGGATGGGTTTGCGCAATTACTAAATAAGTTGATGCAGTGCTGCCGTTGGTAATCCAATTTTTAGTGCCGTTTAATAGATAATAATCTCCTTTATCTTCGGCTGTAGTATGCTGAGAAGTTGCATCAGAACCCGCTTCGGGCTCAGACAAACAGAAAGCACCAATTTTTTCTCCCGATGCTAAAGGTTTGAGGTATTTTTCTTTTTGAGCCTCACTTCCGTAGGCTTCCAAGCCATAACAAACCAGTGAGTTGTTTACCGAAACCACAACAGATGCAGAGGCATCAATTTTAGAAAGCTCTTCCATAACAAGTACGTAAGAGATTGCATCTAAACCGCTTCCATTATATTTTTCATCAACCATCATACCCAGAAAACCAAGTTCTCCGAGCTTTTTTACCTGTTCTGCAGGAAATTTTTGATGTTCATCTCTTTCGATTACTCCAGGCTTTAACTCTTGATTTGCAAAATCGCGGGCCGCCTGCTGAATCATTATTTGTTCTTCACTTAATTCAAAATGCATAACAATTATGTATAAAAGGTTAGTGAACCAAATGTAGGGTTTATAGATTAAAAATACTATGGCTGCATAGTATTTATTTTTATCAGAATTTTCTCCATAACAAATTGAAACAATAAAATTTCTATTGGCCTTGCTTAGTCTGTTTTACTTTGCAGAATCCTCAGTTAATAACCAGCTTATCTACAGTATCAATATACCGAGGTTATACCGAAGTATTACCGAGTTATATCCGAGGTTACAATGGATATAAAGGAACTTAAACTGCTTTTGTAACCTTTTGCTTTTTGGCTAAGACGGCCAATAAACTCAGGCTTCCTAAAATTAAAGTTAACAGAATTTGTGAAGAGTGAATTATAGTTGCATAGGCCAAACCATCTTTAAAAGAAAGCGAATATAAAACCAATGACTGTGCAACCATCCAATGAAAAACACCGATTCCACCTTGCACTGGTGCAACCATTGCAAAGCTCGAAAAAACCAATGCCGTAAAAGCTGCATTAAAGCCTAAATTACTGGTAATCTGTATAGAATAAAAAGCTAAATACATGGAAAGGCAATAGAAAAACCAGATGCCGAAAGTATAAAGCATAAATAATGCTTTGTTTTTAAGTTTGCCATAAGAATTAAAGCCTTGTTTTAATCCTGCCAGTATTCTTAAAAACTTCTTGCTCAATTTTTTCTTAATAAAATAGATCATCAAAAATAAAAAGAACATTAACAAGAGCCCAATACCGATAAGCGAAAGGTAATTCAAACTTCTGAGTTTAAGAGCAAGATTTAGGTACAGGTTGTTATAAAGAAAACCAGAAACCAGGTTGTACTGAAAAACCAGCATAAATATTCCGCCCGAAAACAGAATCAATACATCTATCAATCGCTCTGTGATTACGGTTCCTATGGAAGAAAACATGGGCACTTTTTCTGTTCTAAGCATAATAGAACAGCGACCTATTTCGCCAAAACGAGGCAGCGCTAAATTTGCCAGATAGCCAATAATTACAGCGTGATAAGTATGCCAAAAACCAACTTTATAATTTATTGATTGATAAAGCATTCGCCATCTTGCAGCTCTAAGTACGTGCGCCATCCATAATGAAACGCATGAAGCCATTACCCAATGGATTTTAGCATTTTTGATTTCAAGCCAAATCCCATTTAAATCCTGCCCTTTAAATGCTAAATATAAAATGCCAACACCCACAAAAAAGAGGATCAGGTATTTTAACACCGATTTAAGGCTGAATATCAAAATGTTTATTTTAACAAGTGATTGTTATCATCAGGAAAAACAAGTATTGGATTGTATTTTTTTGCATCTTCGATAGGTAGAGAACCGTAAGACATAATAATAAGTATATCGCCAAGTTGAGCAAGACGAGCTGTTGCGCCATTTAAGCAAATGGTTCCTGTTCCTCTTTCGCCCTTAATTACATAAGTTTCGAAACGAGCACCATTATTATTATTTACAATTTGCACCTTTTCATTAGCGATAATGTTAGCTGCATCCATTAAATCTTCATCAATCGTAATACTGCCTACATAATTCAATTCAGCTTGTGTTACTTTAACACGGTGTATTTTCGATTTTAATATTGTGATAACCATTTGGCAAAGTTAGTAATAAAGGATTGGATGAAAAAAACGAAAAGTGCGATGAAGATACAATATGGGAAACGGATGATGTAGAACTAGCAATAGCTCAACTATTTCTTCCCTCTTAAGTTATTTAATTATAATATTATCTATAAGTCGGGTTGTGCCAACCTGAGCTGCTACTAAAGCCACTAAACTATTTTCATCCTTAGAGTTTGCAGGCTCCAGCGTATTGCCATCGGCTATTGTGAAATAATCGAGTGTAACGCCTTCTATATTGTTGTAAAGCGACTTTGCTTTTTCTTCAAGTTCCTCCAAAGAATATTTCGTGAAATTATCGGCAACAAACTGCAAAGATTTACTTAAAACCAAAGCATTTTTTCGGTCTGTTTCAGAAAGATGAATATTCCTGCTACTCATAGCCAGTCCATCATCTTCACGAATAATTGGGCATGTGATTATATTTATTGGCAGATTGAAATGAGCGAGCATATTTTTAATCATTAGTACTTGCTGAAAATCTTTCTGACCGAACATGGCTAGATCTGGTTCTACTGCATCAAAAAGTTTCTTAACAATTTGAGTAACGCCTTGATAATGGCCTTTTCTAAATTCGCCCTCTAATAAAAATTCGGCTTTGCCTAAATCTATGTGCCAGTTTTCATCTGCACCAGCGGGATACATTTCTGTAACATTTGGCATAAAAACACCATTACAACCAGCATCATTAAGCATGGCCAGATCATGTTCAATTGGTCGCGGATATTTCTCTAGATCTTTTGGATCGGTAAATTGAGTAGGATTAACGAAAATACTGCATATAATAACATCAGCATTTTCCTGCGCTAACTTTATTAATGAAATATGGCCATTATGTAAAGCACCCATAGTAGGTACAAGTGCTATTTTTTTACCTGATGCCTTTAATGGTTTTAAATAAGCCTTAAGTGCTTCTTTAGTTTTGAATACTTCCAATTTGAACAATCTGAATTAAAGCCGTAAAGGTGTAAATTAATATAAACGAAACCAAACAAATGCTTGCTATATTGATAAATAGTATTATTATTCTTATCTTTGCAGCTCATTATCTTTTATTTAACTTAATATTTTCTTAGAATATGGAGATGGCAAAAACGAAGCTGCTGATTGTTACACACGAGATGTCGCCTTTCCTCGAGCTTACTAAAATTTCTGAAATTACTCGCCAGTTACCACAGGCAATGCAAGAGAAAGGATTCGAAATCCGCATCTTAATGCCAAAATTCGGTAACATCAACGAGAGAAGAAATCGTTTACACGAAGTAATACGCTTATCGGGAATGAACATCATCATAGATGATAACGATAACCCTTTAATTATTAAAGTGGCTTCTATACCAGCTGCACGCATGCAGGTATATTTCTTGGATAATGAAGAGTATTTCCAACGCAAGCAAGTATTTGCTGATGCAAGTGGAAAGTTCTTTGACGATAACGACGAGCGTACAATCTTTTTCTGTAAAGGCGCTTTAGAAACGGTAAAAAAATTAGGTTGGGCTCCTGATATTGTTCACTGCCATGGCTGGATGAGTTCATTGGTACCTGCTTACATTAAAACAACTTACAAAAACGATCCTACTTTCAAAAATTCTAAAGTAGTATACTCTGTATATGAAGGCGGTTTTACTGAAAAATTAAATGCTAACTTCTCGAAGAAAGCTGTAATGGCTAATATGACAGAAGATGATACTAAAGCATTTGAACCTGCAGATTTAAACAGCTTACACATTGGAGCGATAACACATTCGGATGCAGTAGTTTTAGCAGATGAAAATCTTGATGAAGCTATGTTAAAATTTGTTAAAGATTCAAATAAGCCAACTTTAGCTTATAACTTAACCGAAAATTTTGAAAACTTCTACACTTTTTACGAAGAAATTTCAAATGAAGAATTGGTTTCTGTTGCTTAATTAGGTATTATTATTTTAAATATGAAATTTATAAAACAAGACTTATTAACCCTGTTGATAGGTCTTTTTCTTTTTGCATCTTGTAAAAACACAAGTAATATTGGTTTAGATGTTGACCCAAACACAGCTATTCAAGGCACGTTGGTGAATGATCAGCAGGTTACCTCTCAAACTTTAAAGGAGCCTGATTTTAATACCAGTATATTAACTCAACATCCGATCGGCTATATGGTTGATCCAATTTTCGGTAAAACAGAGTCGAGCGTGGGTATGACGGTTACGCCTCCCAGTCTTAGCTATGATTTTAAAACTTCACCTGTTTTAGATTCGGCCGTTTTGGTTTTAAATTTAGCACCGCAGTTTTATGGCGATACGGCTACATCAAAATACAGTATCGATGTTTACCAGTTAACTGCTCCAATTTTAAAACTTAAAGCTTCTGATGCAATTCCACATAATGGAACTTTATTAGGTAATTTTAACAGTAAAATATTCCCAAATACGAAAATCAAAATTACGGATATTGTGGTTGGAGGAAAGGATACAGCAAGAACGGTTCCTGCTCAAATTAGAATTCCTTTGAATAAAGCTTTTATTCAGAATACAATTTTAACCCTTCCAACAACAGGCACTTCAACAAGTGATAAATTTGTTCAGTATTTTAAAGGTTTATATGCAGAAATAAACAAAACAAGCTCTACCGGAACAGGAGGGGTTGCTTTTTTAGACTTTGCTGGCACCAATTCATACCTACAACTGGTTTACAAAACAACAAACGCATCAAGTGGGATTGATACGGTATCCACTAATTTCCCTATTGGAACTTCGAGTGGGACTGTTACAGCAAATATTAACCACGATTACACAAGTACAGCAGTTAAAACTCAATTAGATAATCCTGGTCCAGCAGCTAATCCAACTCAATACGGTGTAACTTATTTGCAAGATTTAGGAGGTGTAAGAACAAAAATTTCTTTCCCTACGCTTAAAAACTTTACAACCACATACGGAAAGGCAATTATTAACAAGGCAGAATTAGTGGTTGATTTAAGCGCTGGAACATTCGCTTTACCATTTGCACCTTCACAAAGATTATCGCTATATCGCTGGGATATTGCAAGCCAGGAAGTAAATTTACCAGACCACGATCAATCTGGAACTTCTTCGACTGGCGCAACTTATACAGGTGATGCTAGAGCAAAATCGGATGCAGTATTTGGAGGTTATTACGATTCATTAAAAAACAGGTATGTATTTAATGTTACAGCGTATGTACAAGATATTATTGACGGAACTAAGATTGATTACGGAACATACATTGCTCCATCTTCTTTAACGGCAACAGCATTTAATTTAGGCACATCAAGAACTACTTACTCGGCATCGAGAGCTGTCATTGGAACTTTTGGTAGCACAACCAACAGATTAAAACTTAATATTTATTACACAAAAATAAATTAAGATTTTGTTTAAATACGCTAAGCCCTGCTTGTTAAACAAGCGGGGCTTTTTAGTTTCAAATTTTTCCAATAAAAAAATCAATACCCCTATAAAGCAAACGTTTGTTTAGTATATTTGGCGCAAAATACTTATAAAAACATGTGTGGAATAGTAGGTTATATAGGCTACAGAGAAGCTTGGCCAATTGTTTTAAAAGGCCTTAAAAGATTAGAATACCGCGGTTATGATAGTGCTGGAATTGCATTAATGAACAATAGCGGCGATCATATTTACAAGAAAGTTGGAAAAGTTGCTGCTTTAGAAGAATTTGCAGAAGATAAAGATAAATCGGGAACAATTGCCATGGGACATACCCGCTGGGCAACACATGGTGTACCGTCGGATCGGAATTCCCATCCTCATACTTCAAACGATGGTCAGTTATCGATCATTCATAATGGTATTATTGAAAACTATGCTACGCTTAAAGAAGAGCTTTTAGGTAGAGGTCATGAATTTAAAAGTGATACCGATACGGAAGTTTTGATTCACTTAATCGAGGAAATTCAAAAAATTGAACAAATAGATCTTCTCGAAGCAGTAAGACTAGCCTTACACGAAGTTAGCGGTGCCTACGCGATTGTGATTATGGACAAAGCGTATCCAGATCGTTTAATTGCTGCAAGAAAAGGCAGTCCGATGGTTATTGGAGTCGGCAAAGGCGAATACTTTATTGCTTCTGATGCGACACCAATAATTGAATACACGAAGAATGTAATTTACCTTAACGATAATGAAATTGCTTTAGTAACAAAAGATGATTTATTAGTAAAGCATTTAGATAATGTTGTTCAAACCCCACTAATTCAGGAATTAGAGTTAAAGCTTGAAATGCTTGAAAAAGGTGGCTTCGATCACTTTATGTTAAAGGAAATTTACGAGCAACCTAGATCTATCAGAGATTGTATGCGTGGCCGTATTTATCCCGAAGAAGGTAAGGTGCAATTGGGCGGTATTAAAGAGTTTGTAGAAAAACTTAAAAATATCGACCGTATAATTATCGTTGCTTGTGGTACATCATGGCATGCTGGCTTGGTTGGAGAATATTTAATCGAAGAATACGCACGGATCCCAGTTGAAGTTGAATATGCATCAGAATTCAGATACCGTAATCCGATTATTACAGAAAAAGATGTTGTAATTGCAATTTCTCAATCAGGAGAAACTGCTGATACTATGGCGGCAATAGAAATGGCTAAAGAGCGTGGTGCTACCATTTTCGGAATCTGTAATGTTGCAGGAGCTTCAATTCCAAGATTGAGTCATGCAGGCGTATATACCCATGCAGGTCCAGAGATTGGTGTGGCATCAACAAAAGCATTTACTGCTCAGGTTACGGTTTTAACGCTTATGGCGTTTTACATGGCTCAACAAAAAGGTACCATTACTCAATCTAAATTGATTAGTTTATTAACTGAATTAGATAATATCCCTGATAAGATCCAAACTGCGCTTGAATCTAACGACATAATTAAGGAAGTTGCGGCACAAATTAAGGATTCGAGAAATTGTTTATTCTTAGGTAGAGGAAGTGGTTTCCCTGTCGCATTAGAAGGCGCTTTAAAGCTTAAGGAAATATCTTACATCCATGCAGAGGGTTATCCTGCAGCAGAAATGAAACACGGCCCAATCGCTTTAATTGATGAAGAAATGCCAGTTGTGTTTATTGCAACTCAAAATTCATCGTACGAGAAAGTGATCAGTAATATACAAGAAGTAAAAGCCCGTAAAGGAAAAGTTATTGCAATTGTAACTCAAGGCGATACTGAAGTTAAAAAAATGGCTGATTATTGCATTGAGATTCCTGATTCTGATGAAGCATTTTTACCTTTATTAGCAACAATTCCATTGCAGCTTTTATCTTATCATATTGCAGTGATGAGAGGTTGTAATGTAGATCAGCCAAGAAATTTGGCTAAATCTGTAACCGTAGAATAACGTAAAACGGAGACATAAAAAAAGGTTGCCATTTTATTTCTGGCAACCTTTTTTGTTTTATAACGAATTGAATTTAGAACGGCAGATCACCATTTTCATCATCTGGTCGTATTGTAAATTCATCTTCTATTTTCGATTCTACATTATTCTGAACATGGTTTACTGGTTGACCAGGCTCAAAATCACTTTTTCGTCCAAGCATAGTGAAATTCTCTGCAACGATTTCAGTTACGTACTTTTTCACCTTCTCCTTATCCTCAAAAGATCGAGTTCTTAACTTACCTTCAATATAAACTAGTTTACCTTTTTGCAAGTACTTTGAAGCAACTTCCGCCAAACCTCTCCATAAAACTATATTATGCCATTCGGTTTGTTCTACACGCTTACCATCTTTATTATACGTTTCTGATGTTGCGAGCGGAAAGCTGGCTACGGTAACGCCTCCATCCAAATGCCGCACTTCTGGGTCTTTTCCCAAGTGCCCTACTAAAATAACTTTGTTAATCCCAGACATAAAATATTGTTTTTGGTTAGTTTTATCTTAAAGCGATTGTTAAATCAAATGAAAGTTAGTTAGTCTATTCATTTATTAAAAGTTCTCATCTATAAAGTTTTTGATAACGTTAGGTTGAGGTAGTTCATTTAGTACATCTAAAGAAACCCAATTAAGTTCCTTTTGTTTACTAAAGTTAAATATATAATTTTTTAAAGCAAAAAATTGAACATGGATTATTTGGTGCGTTAATATATGCTTTTTATAAGTAATCAGCTTAAAATCTGCCTCCTCTCCAAACATGTCTTTTATCTGATTAACGAAGTCGGTATCTTCAATTATTAAAATAGAATTCGTTTCAACATTCGGAAAATCATAAAGATGTTGCCATATATCCTTTGCCTGGCGTTCTTTCATTAAAACTTCGGTACCGTTATTACATACAAAATAATTAAAATATCTATGCTTCTTTTCGGCCTTTCCAATCTTAACAGGCAGTTGATTTACAACTTTATTCTGAAAGGCATAACAATCTATACTTATTGGGCAAACAGCACAATTGGGGGATTTAGGTTTGCATTGCAGTGCGCCAAATTCCATTATTGCCTGATTGTATAATGCAGAATCTTCGGCATAAAGCAAATCATTAGCGAGCTTAAAAAATTCATTTTTACCTGCCGGAGAATTAATTGCTGTACTAATTCCAAAATACCTGGCTAAAACCCGAAACACATTTCCATCTACAACAGCTCTCGCCTCTCCGGCTGAAAAAGAAGAAATTGCTGCAGCGGTGTACGCTCCGATTCCTTTAAGCTTGATCAAATCATCGTGCTGGTTCGGAAAATTGCCATTATGATTACTCATGACCAATTGCGCTGTAGCATGCATATTTCTTCCTCTGGAATAATAGCCTAATCCTTGCCAAAGCATTAATACCTTACTTTCTGTTGCGGAAGCAAAATCTGCAACAGTTGGAAAATTCTCTAGGAATTTGTTAAAATACGGTAACCCCTGTTCAACTCTGGTTTGTTGCAAAATAATCTCAGAGAGCCATATCGTGTAAGCATCATTTGTATGCCGCCAGGGTAAATCTCTTTTATTATTCAGATACCAATTTATAAGCTCATTTTGGAATGTCATTGCTGCAAATTACGGTGTAATTATTTGTTTTTAAAAAAACTTGCAATAGCCTGATAAGAACCGTGATAAAAAAATCATCTTTTATTTCCCTATCTCATTAAAAAGCAATACTTTTGCAACCCCAAATCAGTGATAATATTAAAATACACAATACATAATAATTAATAAAATATGACTAAGGCAGATATTATTTCAGAAATATCAACAAAAACCGGAATTGAGAAGGTTGATGTGCAGGAAACGGTTGAGGCGTTCTTTAAGGTTATCAAAACCAGCATGATTGGCGGTGAAAATGTTTACGTAAGAGGCTTCGGAAGCTTTGTTGTTAAAAAGAGAGCACAAAAAACAGCTAGAAATATCTCTAAAAACACTGCAATAATTATCCCAGAACATTTTGTTCCAAGCTTTAAACCAGCAAAAGTTTTTGTTGATAAAGTAAAAAATAACTCTAAAAAAATTCAAGTAGAAGCTTAAATCTAAAAATATGAATAGCAGCATAAAATTAAAACAAACCATCATTATTGGAGCGATTTTATTGCTTGTTGCCTTCTTATTTACTAGAGATATTAAAGGTTTAATTAAACCAACAGAAGAAAATGGTAAAATGCCATCATCGGGTCAAGTGGCCCAGGCAGCAGCTCCTTCTACTTCTGGATTAAGCATTCAACAAACATCTGAAGCTGCTAAAAATGTAATTAATAAAAGTTTAGCGACTGATATTACAGCCTTAGAAAACAGCTACAAAGGTGCAACTGGTACAGAAAAAACTGAATTGGCTCAAAAACTAGCTCAGAAATGGGATGATGTTGAACAATTGACACCTTCTGCACTTTATTTAGAAGTTGTTGCCGAAGCTAAACCTACAGCTACAAACTGGTTAGCATCTGGCAATAAATTTTTAAAAGCTTTTGAGAGTACACAAGATAGTTTAGCACAACCTGCTTTATTGCAGAAAGCGAATACTTCTTTCACAAAAGCGCTTGAATTAGACAAAGAAAACATAGATGCCAAAACAGGATTAGGCGTAACGATAGTAAATGGCTTAGGCGCACCAATGCAAGGTATTGCAATGTTGTTAGAAGTTGTTGCTAAAGACCCTAAAAATCTTAAAGCAAATATGAACCTTGGTTTATTTTCAATTAAATCAGGTCAGTTCGATAAAGCAATTCCTCGTTTTAACACAGTTATTGCTACAGCGCCAACACCTGAAGCCTATTTTTATTTAGCTACGGCTTTAGAAAACTTAGACAAAAACAAAGAAGCCGTAGAGGCTTATTTAAAAAGCAAAAAATTAGCGGCAAATCCAACTTTATCATCATTTATCGATAAAAAGGTTGCTGAACTAAAGAATAAAAGTTAATTAACGGATTAATAAAAACATTTAAAACTTAAAATTATGCCGAGCGGTAAAAAAAGAAAAAGACATAAAATGGCTACGCACAAACGTAAAAAACGTTTAAGAAAAAACAGACATAAGAAAAAATAGTTTCTTATTTTGATATAGCCTTTAAACCTCATAGCTTACTATGAGGTTTAAACACTTATATATGATTTTTTTTCTTATATAATCTCTGGCTATATCAATATTTTCTTGATTACTATCCATTTGTTAATAGGCGAAAGCCTTAAATCTGTAGCTGTTGGTAAAAGAATTAATTATCAATTCGACTCCTGCCGGAGTTACCATAGCTTTGATTGAAGACAAACAACTTGTTGAGCTTCATAAAGAACAAATCAATAATAACTACGCTGTAGGCGATATTTATTTAGGCCGCATTAAAAAAATTATGCCTGGCCTGAATGCTGCTTTCGTGGATGTTGGTTATGAAAAAGATGCATTTTTGCATTACTTTGATTTGGGCCCACAGGTACAATCTTTAATTAAGCTAACTAAGATCAAGCGTAATGGCTCGGTTACAGGCACACTGTTAGATAATTTAAAGCTCGAAGCTGATATAAATAAAGCGGGCAAAATTTCTGATGTGCTTAGTAAAAATATGCTCGTTCCTGTACAAATTGCCAAAGAGCCAATTTCTACAAAAGGACCGCGTTTAAGTTCCGACCTATCTATCGCCGGCAGGTATGTGGTACTGGTGCCATTCTCCAATACCATATCCATATCAAAAAAAATAAAAAGTAATACAGAACGTAATCGCCTTAAAAAGATTATCGAAAGTATTAAACCTCAAAATTTTGGGGTAATCATCAGAACCGTTTCCGAAGGAAGAGGTGTTGCCGAAATGCAAAAAGATCTTTTAGATTTGGTTGCAAAGTGGGAAACCTTTATTAAAAAACTTCCTACTGCCGAACCTTCAAAAAGAGTTTGGGGTGAAATGGACAGATCATCTACGTTAATTCGTGATATTCTGAATCCTGATTTTACAAACGTTTACGTGAGCACGCCTGAGTTGTTCGATGATATTCGTTCTTATGTACATGATATTTCTCCAGAAATGGAAAAAATTGTAAAACTGTACAAACAAAAAGAACCAATCTTTGATCATTTCGGTATTGAAAAGCAAATCAAAAATGCTTTTGGCAAAACAGTAAACTTGCCAGGTGGTGCTTATTTGGTGGTAGAACACACAGAAGCACTGCATGTAGTCGATGTTAATAGCGGTAACCGTACTGCCAGTAAAGAAAATCAAGAAGAGAATGCTTTACAGGTAAATAAAGAGGCGGCGAAAGAAATTGCTCGTCAATTGCGTTTACGCGATATGGGCGGTATTGTGGTAATCGATTTTATCGATATGCACAAACCAACTAACCGTAAAATTTTATTCGATTATTTACGCGAATTGATGCTTTTGGATCGTGCTAAACACACGATTTTGCCCCCGAGTAAATTCGGATTGGTGCAAATAACCAGACAGCGTGTTCGCCCAGAAATGAATATTGTTACTGTAGAGAAGTGCCCTGCATGTGATGGAACAGGTGAAATAAAAGCCAGTATTGTTCTTATGGATGATATTGAGAACAACCTGAATTACATATTAAGAGAGCAAAATGAAAAAGGAATTACACTTTGTGTCCATCCTTACATCGAAGCTTATATCACAAAAGGAATTTTTAGCTTACAACGTCGTTGGTTCTTTAAATATGGCCAATGGATAAAAGTAAAAGCACAATCTGCATACTATTTAACAGAGTTTCATTTTATCTCATCAAAAGATGAAGAGATAAAACTTTAAAGAAAGAATTTTATAAAAACGCCTAATACCTTATTGGAATTAGGCGTTTTTTTTGTGCAAAAATGATTTAGTTTTTCCAGCGTATAAAATCTAAATTCGTAAGTCTAAAATCTAAAATTAAATTGGCAAAAACTAAAACAGCATACTTCTGTCAAAGTTGTGGATACGAATCTGCAAAATGGTTAGGTAAATGTCCTTCGTGTAACCAGTGGAATACTTTTGTAGAAGAAATCGTCGAAAAAAGTTCAACCTCCATTCCAATATGGAAAACTGAAGCTACTTCAAGAAAACTTAGTAAACCAAGCAAGGTTGATGAAATACAAAGTTCTACTGAGCGAAGAATACCTACAGGCGATAAAGAATTGGATCGTGTATTGGGTGGCGGTTTAGTTGAAGGCTCATTGATTTTAATTGGAGGTGAGCCTGGCATTGGTAAATCGACTTTAATGCTGCAATTGGCTTTAAATTTAAAAGGTAAAAAACTGCTTTACATTTCTGGGGAAGAAAGCGAACAACAAATTAAAATGCGGGCAGAAAGGATAAAAGAAAGTCCATCTTCTGATTGCTATATTTTAACCGAAACCTCTACTCAAAATATATTTAAACAAATTGAAATACTTGAACCCGAAGTTGTTGTTGTTGATTCTATACAAACTTTGCATTCGGCACATATCGATTCTACACCTGGAAGCGTATCGCAGGTACGCGAATGTACAGCAGAATTATTACGTTTTGCTAAAGAAACAGGAACACCCGTTTTTTTAATTGGGCACATCACAAAAGATGGCGCTATCGCGGGCCCGAAAATACTCGAGCACATGGTTGATACCGTTTTACAGTTTGAAGGCGACAGACATCATGTTTATCGCATTTTACGCTCGATAAAGAATAGATTTGGAGCAGCGGCTGAGCTGGGGATCTACGAAATGCAAGGTAGTGGATTAAGAGAGGTTTCGAATCCTTCAGAAATATTGTTATCGCAACGCGACGAAGAATTAAGCGGAATTGCAATTGCGGCAATGCTGGAAGGCGCAAGACCAATGCTGATCGAAACGCAAGCGCTGGTAAGTTCTGCTGCCTATGGCAATCCACAAAGATCGGCTACTGGTTTTGATACGCGAAGGATGAACATGCTTTTAGCTGTTTTAGAAAAACGCTGTGGATTTAGATTAAGTGCACAAGATGTATTTCTAAATATTGCTGGAGGCATTAGGGTTGAAGACCCTGCAATTGATTTAGCTGTATTAATTGCCATTATTTCATCGCACCAGGATATTGCCGTTTCTTCTAAAAATTGTTTTGCAGCTGAAGTCGGTTTATCTGGAGAAATTAGAGCTGTTAATAGAATAGAGCAAAGAATAGCAGAAGCAGATAAATTAGGTTTCGAAAGCATATATATTTCTAAATACAACCTAAAGGGAATAGCCTTAGAAAAATATAATATAGAAATTAAGGCCGTTAGTAAAATTGAAGAAGTATTTAGTTTAATATTTGGGTAAAGCGACGCTAAAAAACGGGGAACCATATCAACAAGTTTCTACAGTTAGAAGATGATTTTCCCCGATTCCCCAAGAAGAAAAATATTGGCACAAGTTTTACAAAATCATAAATCGCTGAAAAACAACACAATACAAGCCGATTACTTCAAATATTAAGTTTGGTTTAACATTTGCCTTACATGTTATGTTGTACATCATGGGATGTGATCTATAACAATAGGGATGATTTTCCTCGTTAGTGAGAACTAGCGAGGATTTTTTTTTGGTTTCACTATTTAGAAAAATTTTAAATAACTTTGAAACAGATAATTATCGGAATAACTAATCAATATATCTCTTAAAGAATACCATCATGAAAAAAATTATTTTAAGCTTAGCGTTTTGTTTAATTGCTACATTCACTTTTGCTCAGACAGAATATAAAGGCCAAAAATTTGGTGAAGTAGTTACACCTGGAGATGTTAAACCTGCCGCAAAAATGGAGGCCGCTATGGGTAGCAAAACAACTACCGATATGAAAATTGAAGGTAAAGTTGTAGATGTTTGTAAGAAAAAAGGATGCTGGATGACGTTAGAAATGGCTAACGGTGAACCAATGAGAGTTACTTTTAAAGATTATGCTTTCTTTATGCCATTGGATATTGTAGGCAAGCAAGTTGTTTTAGACGGTATTGCTAAAAAGCAAACCATTTCTGTAGAAACCTTACGTCACTATGCTGAGGATGCGAAAAAATCGCCTGAAGAAGTAGCTAAAATTACAGATCCTAAAAAAGAACTGGCTTTTGAAGCTAAAGGTGTGGTGATATTAGATAAATAAGCTTAAAGCGGAAAGCTTTGATGCAAAAAATGCCCCATTACAAAATGTATTGGGGCATTTATATTTTAAGTCTTTAACGAATTACAAAACCCAGTTCCATCCAAATTCATCTGGTGCCAAACCGTAACGAATATCGTTTAGTTTTTTAGCAATGCCATTAGAAATGGTTCTTGTAGCTGAATCTGTTAATTTATATGTTTTACCTAAGTAGCCAATTTCACCAATTTGCGTTACAGTTGCAGCAGTTCCTGCAGCAAAAGCTTCAGTTAAACTTCCGCTTTCAATACCCTCTATAACTTCTTTAACTGATACTCTACGTTCTTCAACCTCTACTCCAGCAGCTTTAGCTAATTTGATAATAGTATCGCGGGTAACACCATCCAACACGGTACTACGAACCGAAGGCGTAACTAATTTACCATCAATTACAAAAATAAGGTTTGCAGTACCTGCCTCTTCGATATATTCATGGTTAATCGAATCCGTCCAAATTAACTGGTCGTATCCTTCTTTTTTCGCTTCCTCGAAAGGATATAAAGAACGAGCATAATTACCTGCTGTTTTAGCAAAACCAACACCACCCTCATCTGCTCTGGTAAATTCAGTTTCGATTTTAACCTTTAAAGCCTTACTGTAATAAGGGCCGGTTGGCGTAGTAAGTAACGCAAACTTATAAGTATCTGATGCTTTAACGCCTAAATAAGGATCGGTAGCAAACATAACAGGACGAATGTATAAAGCGTAATCATCTTGTGAAGGCACCCATTTTTCATCGATATTAATTAAAGCTGCTAAACCTTGCATAAAAATTTCTTCAGGAATAGAAGGCATAGACATCCTTGCAGCAGATTTATTAAAACGCTCGAAGTTTTTATCGGCCCGAAAAACACTAATTCCACCGTTAGGCTGGCGATAAGCTTTTAAACCTTCGAAAATTGCCTGGCCGTAATGAAGCGCAGAAATTGCAGGGCTCATTAAAATTGGCCCATATGGCAAAATTTGAAGGTTTTTCCATTCGCCGTCTTCATAATCAGCGGTAAACATGTGATCGGTAAAAACTTTACCGAAAGGTAATTGCGAAAAATCGGTAACTGATAATCTTGTTTGATCAGCCTTCGCAATTTTGATATCTAATGTCTCGGTCATATTATTGAATTTTGAATGAGTGAATGATCAAATGACCGTAGTTTTTCTACGCTCATTCTAAAATTCAATAATCCACTCATTCTGTCATTAACTATTTGGCGCAAATTACGAAAAAAGACGCTTTTTAAATAGCTTTTTAGGATATTAATCTTTGTTCTTTAGTGTTTTGAGTACACTAAGCACCCACCCTTTTCCCCATTCTTCCATTTGTTCTGGAGTCCATAAGAATGGGTAAAAAATTCTTTTTTGGAAACGCGGAGGCAAATACTTCTGCCAGTTTGTTCCACCTGTTGCCGCAACATCAACGGGATCTTTTTCCAGATAACGAACAGCCGATTTATAATGAGAAAGTGGCCACTCTACATTTACGTACAAATCTAACTTTTTTAATTCTTCAGCCAAGGCAGCAACATTGCTTTCCGAAGCCTCTAATTTATGGTAAAGTGCCGAAAAATTAGTTAAAGTTCTATCCTTTGCCAGTTGTAAAAACTGAACTGAATACTTTTTAATAAACTGTTTTAAGGTTAAAGTTTGCTTGCCAGAAGCCAATTCCGTTGCACCGAATTTCCAGTAAATATTTTCGAACTGCTCATCAATGCTTGCATTACTTAATTCTTCTCGTTTGCTTTTGTCAACTAAACGGATAAAATCTGTAGCGCAGATTTCAATCATTCGATACTGCCCTGACTGAAACCCACTCGCAGGTAAGAGCGACATCCTGAACTTTAGAAACTGTTCTTTCTCCATACCATCAACCATTACTTCGAAAGATGTTGTTAAAGCATTAAAATAAGCATTAATTCTTTTAACACGGGCAGTAAAAAACTCGACTGTTAAATTTTCGTGTTCGGCTATTTGTTTACACTCATGCAAGGCCAACTTAAAGTAGAGTTCTGTAATTTGATGATACATGATGAAAATCTCTTCATCAGGGAAAGGAGTTTTTGGGCTTTGTAAACTCAACAAGGTATCCAAATGGATATAGTCCCAATAGGTTAGAAAATCAGCGTAGAGCAAACCATCGAGATAAGAGGCCATATCCTGCCCCATTGCTGTATATTTTTCCTGTAACTGATTGAGTTTGTCTTTTATTTCTGGTGTAAAATCCATCGTTTTGGTTTATCAGTACAAAGGTGTTAAAGATTTTGAACAAATAACTAAAATTTATACATTTGAAACAATGGCGATGGGGTACCGCCAAAACCGCCAAAACAGGCTGATGACTCCTACGATTTTATTTAAAATTAATTTTAAATGCCTGTTAAAAAACTAACAGAAGGTTTTCTTCTGTATCTCAATCGTATTATTCAAATAGATTTTAGTGCTTTATTTTGGAATGGACTGAAATGGATTTTCTTTTCGGCTTTACTAGGTATAATTGTTGGTTCTGCTTCAGCCTTATTTCTAGAAGCGCTTAACTGGGCAACTCAATATCGAGAACAACACCTCTGGATTACAGGCTTGCTGCCCCTTGCGGGATTAATAATTGGCTCAGCCTACCATTATTGGGGTAAAGAAGTAGTAAAAGGAAATAATTTGCTAATTGAAGAATTACAAAGCCCTAAAAATATAATTCCGCTGATCATGGCTCCGCTAATATTTGCGGCGACTATAATTACGCATTTATTTGGAGGTTCTGCTGGGAGAGAAGGAACTGCGGTACAAATTGGAGGTGCATTTGCCGACCAGTTTACCAAAATATTTAAACTCAAACCAAGTGATAGAAAGATTATTTTAATATGTGGTATTAGCGCTGGTTTCTCTTCAGTATTTGGAACACCACTAGCGGGTGCCGTTTTTGGACTGGAGGTTTTCGTTATTGGAAGCTTATTTTATAGTGCAATATTACCGTCTTTTATAACTGCAATAATTGCTGATTATATCTGTAAAACTTGGGGTGTTGGCCATACACATTATTCGATAGCTTTTGTTCCAGACATGCATATCTTAAACTTATTTTGCTCTTTATTGGCTGGAATTATTTTTGGATTAGCAGCCAGAAGCTTCTCGGTTCTAAATCACAGTTTATCAAGCATTTTTGGAAAAGTAAAATATCCACCATTAAGACCTGTAATTGGAGGTTTCATACTTATTACAATAATATACTTATCCGCTACAACCAGATATATTGGTTTAGGTATTCCCGTAATCTCAGAATCTTTTACTACCCAAGAACCATATTACACATTTGCCATAAAGCTATTTTTAACCGCATTAACGTTAAGTGCTGGATTTAAAGGTGGCGAGGTTACCCCATTATTTTTTATTGGTGCAACCTTAGGAAGTTTTTTAAGCTTATTTCTCCCCTTACCTGTTGGATTATTAGCAGGAATGGGTTTTGTTGCCGTATTTTCAGGCGCCGCAAATACGCCATTAGCTTGTATTTTTATGGGGATGGAATTATTTGGAGTAAGTTCGGGTATATATATAGCGTTGGCTTGTACAACGGCTTATCTATTTTCTGGCCATACTGGAATTTATCGCTCCCAGGCTATAGGAAATCCGAAATACAGGCTTTTAAAAAAGCACTCGTTTTTAAGCTAAGTCCATCGTCTTTCCGTTTGGGGTGTAAAGAAGTGAAGAAATCTTAATCTTAGTAGAAAGATTTCTCCACTGTAGTAGGAATACTGATAATCGATTTTAATAAAGCACCCTGAATTTTATGGTGTGTTCAATTTTTTTCAAGGCTTTAAACAATTGTTTATCGTACTCTGCATTTATATCTGTTATGGCGTATCCAATTTCGGGGTTTGTCATTAAGAATTGTCCTACAATATTAATATCGTGCTTAGCAAAAACAGTATTTATCTTCGCCATAATACCTGGAACATTTTTATGAATGTGAATTAAACGGTGAGATTTATCAATTTTAGGCAATTGTAAATTCGGGTAATTGCTACTTAAATAAGTTGCTCCAGTATTCATAAAATCGGCCACTCGTTTAGGAATGAAATCGATATTACGCGGATTGTTTTTCGGATCATCGAAAACCACAATGCCTTGTTTCGTGCATAAATCGAAATCGATTTTATTTTTCGCATTCCCCAAATACCCAATGGTTTTTAACTTAACAGCATTCTTTAGCTGTTCTTTCGTTAGTTTTTCACCATCTGCTAAAATAATAATCCCAACATCCTTAACATATTTTTCTTCGAAAGATGTTTTTTGTCTAATTGAAAGACCATCATTTTTTAAAATCGCCGTTGTTGCTGGATTAACATCACCAATAACCAAACAGAGAATTCTATTTTTTGGATAAGAGATGGCACGAGGCAAATCGTTCACGTACAAAAATTCATCAAAACTCGGCGTAATGTGGTCGGCTTTAGCCACAATGCTTTCACGGGCAATGTTTTCGGTAAAAGCAAAAAATTTATTAATCATGCCACTTTCGCGTAGCTGAAAATCAGAATAACCATCGCCTATGCCAAATAATTCCCCTTCAAGTTTTAAATGTTGAAGTAGTTTTACCTTTCCACCTTCTTCACTTAGTGGATTTGCATGGTCGTAATCTATAATTTTACCATCACCTGTGGTTACAAAAGTGTTGGCATAAATATTTTCCTTTTTAATGTGGTATTGACTTACAACTGGGGTAATAAATTCCTTAAATCCACCTGAAACAATTAAAACTTCATCAGCGTGTTTTTTGAAAAACTCGGCATTGCGAGAAAATGAAGTTGAAACCTTCTTTTTTAAATGCTTAATTAACTGCTTTAAGTGCTCTTCGTTAGCCTCCAGTAATCTTACCCGTTGAGCTAAACTCTCGGAAAACGAAAGCTTACCTTCCATTGCGAGATTGGTATAATCCTCAATTTTCTGAAAAATAGCTTCCTTTTCGGGATGCTTTTTTAACGAAATTCTGGCAAGCTCGTCAAGTGCTTCAACCTGAGTAAAAGTGCTATCAAAATCGATTATGTAGTAGGCTTTCTGTTTCGGCATTATTTTAAATATTGGGTAATTTCTTGTATAGTTTGGCCAACAGGCTTAAATGTGATTCCTGTTTCGTTAATTACTTTTTCATTGTTATAATAACTTAAAGATAAGCTGCTTTTTGCAGCATCTTTAGTAATTGATGGTTGCTTTCCTGTAAAAATAGAAAAGAATTTTAAAGCTCTCCAGGCGATCCCCAACATCCACGGCTTCGCTTCCGTTTTTGGTGCCTTAACTTTAAATCCATTTGCTATTTCAGTAAATAAATCTTTATAATGATAATTTTCAGAAGAGATGATATATCGCTCGGCGGTAGCTGGAATTTCCATCAGCAAAATCATTGCCTTAACCACATCCTCAACATCAACTAAGCCCGAGGCTCCATCGGTATAAAAAGGAAAACCGCCTTTTACTAATTTAAAAATTGCGCCACTCCCTTCGAAACCTGCATTTTTACCTATGATAACTGATGGATTAACAATTACAGCATCTAAACCCTCGGTAATGCCCCGCCAAACTTCCATTTCACCTTCATACTTAGATAAACCATAGGCATGCGCCTTTGCATCGTATTCCCAAAAATCCTTTTCAGTAATCTGTTTTCCTTTTTTTGCCTCACCTAATGCAGCAACCGAACTTACATGTAATAACCTGCAATTATGTTCAACGCAAAGATTTACAATGTTTGAAGTGCCATCTATATTAACATGAAAAAGTTGTTTTTTATCTTTCGGATTAAAAGAAACAAAAGCGGCACAATGAAATACTTTAGTTATTCCGACAAAAACATCCTCCAGATTTGCGGGTTCATTTATATCACCTAAAACCCAATCAATTAACGGGTTATTATCTAAAATTTTAGGAATTTTGGAGGTACTCCGTTTTAAGGCTCGAACGGCTAAACCACTATCTGTTAGCTGTTTTATTAATTCAGAACCTAAAAATCCTGTTCCGCCAGTTACAAGTATCATTTATTTTTTTCGGACTACATGTGAAAATACGCATTCAAAAATAGATATTTGAGGCGATAGTTTTAAATATATGTCATTAACCGATTTCTTTTCTCCCTTAAATACCGAACAATTTACTCCAAAGCAAGGCTTTTTTACCAGCCAGCTTGGTTTAAAAACACAATTCTATACCGAATCTTTTCCCGATTTTGAGGAAAACAAATTTGATATCGCCATTTTTGGGGTGCTTGATGGTAGAAGTGCGGTTGATAATGAAGGCTGTGGTATTGGTCCAGATTATTTTAGGGAGAAATTTTACAAACTTAATGAAGGTGCATTTGCCAGTCGCTTGGTAGATTTAGGAAATATAAGACCTGGTGCTACTGTTGCAGATACATACATCGCAATAAAGATGGTTGTTTCGGAATTGATAAAAAATGATATTATTCCTGTAATTATCGGAGGTGGCCAGGATTTAACCTACGCTCAATACCTGGGATATGAAAATTTAGAGCAAAAAGTTGATTTGGTTATTGTGGATAACCAATTTGATATAGATGATGACAACCAGGAAGGCATTGCAACACGTTCAGATTGTTATCTGAATAAAATTTTCTTACATCAGCCAAATTACCTTTTCAATTTTAGCAACATTGGTTACCAAACTTATTTTGTAAATCAGGAAAGCTTAAGTGTAATGGATAAGTTATACTTTGATGTTCACCGTTTAGGCGAGTTTGCACAAGATATTACCTTAACCGAGCCCATAATTCGTAATGCAAATATGATTAGCTTCGATATGGGCTGCATTCGTTCTGCAGATGCCGCAGCAAATGGAAATGCAACACCAAATGGTTTCGACGGAGAAGAAGCTTGCCGAATTACCCGTTACGCTGGCATGAACGATAAATTAACTTCTATCGGATTTTATGAATTTAACCCTGCTTACGATAATAACGGACAAACTGCTTTTCTATTAGCGGAAATGGTTTGGTACTTTATCGACGGTTTTTATGCACGCAAAAAAGATTTCCCTTTAACTCCGAAATCGCAATTTATAATTTACAGAACCAGTTTAAAAGATGGATCTGGAGAGATGACTTTTGTGAAGAGTAAAAAATCAGATCGCTGGTGGATGCAGGTTCCTTATCCCTCAGGTCAATCTAAAAACGAACGTTACCATTTGGTTCCTTGTCGGTATGATGATTATCAAATGGCCGTAAATGGCGATATGCCAGATTTATGGTGGCGTACTTATCAAAAGTTAAATTAAAATTTTTCTCAAAGCATTGAATTTAACATATTCATAAATCGAATCTATCTTTAAAACAGTTTGTTCAGTTTCCATAAATCGCTTGTAAAGCTGGTTTTACTGTATGCAACAATTACGCTTTACATCTGGCATTAAATGATTCCTGGTATAAAAGTGTTGGATTTATAACAATCAAAAAAACAGGTATACAATTGATTTACAATCAAATAATTATAATTTCAGTAATGAAGTAGTGTAAAAGTTATCATAATTTTACACAAGCGAGCGCGTTCTAAAAAGTATATATACCTATTTTTGGTTACACAGATAAAACACTTAATGAAAAAAATATTATTTGCATTAGCATTATTACCATTTACAGCCTTCGCCCAAAAGCCATTTAAAATTAATGGCAAAATAAAGGATTTGAAAAAAGGAGATAAGATATATTTAATCTATCAGGACGGTGCACAAAATGTTTCTGATTCTGCAATAGTAAAAAATGCTAGAGGTTCGTTTGTTTTTAGAGGAAATTTAGCGGGTCCGACGCAAGGCGTATTATTTTTAAATAAAAATCCTTTTGCCAATCCGTCAAACCAAGATGATCAATTAGATGCCTTATCGCTATATGTAGCACCTGAAAAGATTAGAATTAATGGGCAAGATTCGTTAAAAAAAGCAGTAATTTCTCGCTCCGCAATTAATAATGAAGCTAAAAAATTAAAAACATTAACTAAACCCATTAACGATAGATTAGCTGCAATTGATGCAGAATACAATAGTTTTACTGATCAGCAAAAGCGAGATGAACAAGTCGTAAATGCTATTCGTCTTAAATTCGAGCAGGCAACAAGTCAATTATTGAAAGTATTGCTGGGCTTTATAAATGAAAACCCAAATTCATTTATCAGTTTAAATACGGTTGGCCAAATGGCTAGCAATCCCCAACAAAAGGAAAATACCATTCAAGCCTTCGATTTATTATCACCTGAGCTAAAATCATCATCAATGGGAAAACAGTTAGATGCTTTTTTAATGAATGATAGAAAAACGGCAATCGGCGCTCTTGCGATGGATTTTACACAAAACGACCCAAGCGGAAAACCAGTTAAGTTATCTGACTTTAAAGGTAAATATGTTTTGATTGATTTCTGGGCTTCGTGGTGTGGGCCATGCCGTGGAGAAAATCCTAATGTTGTTGCAGCTTATGACAAGTTTAAAGATAGAGGTTTTACGGTTTTAGGCGTTTCTTTAGATCAGCCAGGTAAAAAAGATGCTTGGCTAAATGCAATTGAAAAAGATAAATTAACCTGGACACAGGTATCGGATTTAAAAGGCTGGAGCAATGAAGCGGCACGAATGTATGGTATCACATCCATCCCAGCTAACTTTCTAATAGACCCAACCGGTAAAATTATTGCAAAAGATTTAAGAGAAGAAGCTTTACATGCAAAACTCGAAGAATTATTGGGTAATAAATCAGAATAAAAATCAATTCTTGACATAAAAAAAGAAAGCTTCCAAACTAAAATCTGGAAGCTTTCTTTTTTATATGTTTTATAGATTAAACTAAATCAAAACCAATATCTTCTCTGAAGTATTTACCATCGAAATAAATTCTACCCGCATCGGCCGTTGCCGATTGTAATGCAGTAAATAAATCTTTTTGTAAGCTGGTAATGGCTATTACACGACCTCCATTTGTTTTAACCACATCGTTTTCTAAAAGCGTACCTGCATGGAAAGCGTTTGAGTGACGAAGATTTTCGATACCCGAAATGGCTTTTCCTTTTAAATAATCGCCAGGATAACCGCCCGCCACAATCATTACAGTTGCAGCAGTTTGATCACTAATTTCTAATTTAACCTGATTCAAAGTTTTATTTGCAGTAGCCATAAAAAGCTCAACCAAATCGTTTTCAACCCTAGGAATAACACTTTCAGTTTCTGGATCGCCCATACGTGCGTTGTACTCAATTACGAAAGGTTCTTCTCCTACTTTTATCAATCCGAAGAAGATAAAACCAGTATAATCGATATTATCTTTCTTTAATCCATCAACCGTAGGTTTAATAATTCTTTCTTCAACTTTTTGAAGAAATTCTGGGGTTGCAAATGGAACTGGAGAAACGGAACCCATTCCACCTGTATTTAAACCAGTATCGCCCTGACCAATTCTTTTATAATCTTTTGCAGATGGGAGTGTAAGATAATTCTCACCATCAGTTAAAATAAATACAGAAAGTTCAATTCCGCTTAAAAACTCTTCAATAACCACTGTAGCACCAGCAGCACCGAATTTTCCACCAAGCATTAATTTCAGTTCTTCCTGAGCCTCGATAGTTTCAGTACAAATTAATACACCTTTACCCGCAGCCAATCCATCTGCTTTTAAAACAACAGGAAGCGCATGGTTTTGAAGATAAGCCAAACCATCTTCAAGCGTTTCGGGAGTGAAAGATTTTGAAGCTGCAGTTGGAATGCCGTGACGTTCCATAAACTGCTTAGAAAAATCTTTACTACCTTCTAAAATTGCACCTTCTTTTTTCGGCCCGATAACGGGGATGTGTGCAATCGCTTGATCAGCTAAGAAAAAATCGTGAATACCATTTACTAAAGGCTCTTCAGGGCCAACAATTACCATTTCAATATTTTCAGCAAGAACAATTTTCTTGATAGAATCGAAATCATTTACGCTGATGTTGATATTGGTACCAAAAGCACCTGTACCTCCATTTCCAGGTGCAATAATTAATTTATCACAAAGTGAAGACTGGCTGATTTTCCAGGCGAATGCACTTTCTCTGCCACCTGAACCTAATAGTAAGATATTCATATCGGCAAAGATAATAAAAATGTAAGATGGAAGATGTGCGACGGAAAATGATTAAAGACTCAAACATCATCCCTTTTACATACTTACGTTTTACATTATGTTGCACTTCTGGTCATTTGCTCAAGCATATCCCACATTTCGTTTGGAATAGCTTCTAAACCGTTCATTTGTCCTGCTCCTTGCAACCATTCTCCACCATCAATGGTAATAATTTCGCCATTAATATATCCCGAAAAATCGCTGATTAAAAACGCAGCCAAATTTGCCAGTTCCTGATGCTCGCCAACTCTTTTTAAAGGTACTCGGTTTTTGAAATCGAATTTTTTAGCTAAATCTCCTGGTAATAAGCGCTCCCAGGCACCCTTTGTAGGGAATGGACCAGGCGCAATAGCATTTGTTCGAATGCCATATTTGCCCCATTCTACAGCCAAAGAGCGAGTTAGAGCCAAAACGCCGCCTTTAGCACAAGCAGAAGGTACAACATAAGCCGAACCCGTGAAAGCGTAAGTGGTTACAATATTTAATACAGTTGCCTGTTGTTTTGCCGCAATCCAGTGCTTACCAAAAGTAAGCGTGCAGTTTACTGTTCCTTTTAAAACAATGTCGATTATAGAAGAAAATGCATTTGCAGATAATCGTTCCGTTGGAGAAATAAAATTTCCAGCAGCATTATTAACTAATCCATCAACCTGACCAAATCTTTCTATGCTTTTAGCTAAAACATTTTCTACCTGTTCTATTTCGCGAACGTCGCAGGCTAAAGCTAAAACTTTACCGCCAGTTTTTTCTTCCATTTCGTCGGCGGTTTTTTGCAAAACATCTTGTTTACGACTTGTAATAACAAGATTTGCCTCCAATTTTAAGAAGTAAATACCCATGGCTTTACCCAAACCTGTACCACCTCCTGTAATTACAATTGTTTTACCTTCAAGAGAACCATCTCTTAGCATTGGCGAATTATAACTAAACATATTTGGTTATTGTTTAAACTGGTTAAATATTAACTGAATTAGAAACCTCGATTTACTTTCTCTGAAGATTTTCTAAAATCGTTTTTAGAATGTGGCGGGTGGTTGGCGACCACCATTGCTCTAGCATTTTAGCTAGTGTTGCCGATTGGTCGGAGCTTACAGAGGCAATAAGCTTTTCGCGAATATTTAATTTACTTTGCGACCAGGTATTACATTCTAATTCCATAAATTTCTTAATCTTTCGTTCGGCAGCGGTAAGTAAGCTTTCGTTTTTAACGATTTCATCGATTAACCCAACTTTTAAAGCTTCCTCGGGGTTATAAAGCTTACCAGTTAGCAAACTACGCGAGGCTTCTGCCTGGCCTATCCAAAAAGCATATAATTGAAAAATACTATTGGGTACAATTATACCAACGGGAACTTCGTTTAAACCGATAATATACTGCCCTTCTGCCATTACGCGATAATCGCAGGCTAATGCAATTACGCAACCGCCAGCTGGACTATGGCCGCTAATTGCCGAAACAATAGGTTTTTTAAAGGAAACCAAATTTGCTGTAAACCCAAAAAACAAATTAAAAAAAGATTTTGCCTCTTCTTCGTTGTAATTATAAAGTTCTACCAAATCTAAGCCCGCTGAAAAAAATGGAGCCGTTCCTGTTAAAATTACGCCACCAATATTATCATCAGCAGAGATATTTTTAAGCATATCATCCAATTCAGTAATCAGCTCGCGGTTTAACGCATTCGATTTTCCTCTATTTAATGTTATGGTTGCTAAACGGTCTTTTACACTTACTTTAATTGTATTCATGTTAATAGTATCAAATTTGAGTATCAAGCAGCAAGCTAATCATCAATTGTATTATGCATGCATATTAATTCAAATTTATTTATTTTTTCCTATTTAACGTCATAAGTGTAAACCTTTCTTCCCAAATGGCCTAAAGCATCTATGCCTTCTATTACTACGCGGTAAGTTGCAGCCTCATCAGCATTATAGAAATCGAATTTAGCTTTCCCATCTTTATCCGAAACAACCTGTGGCGACCAAAAAACAGTGCTTCTAAAATCTGCTCTGTTTGTTGTTGAAGCATTATCATACTTGGGCGAGTAAAAATCTCTTAAAGCTGCAAAGCCTTTCGGGTTAACAACAACTATACCTGGAGCATAATTATTATAAGATACCTCTCCTCCTCCTCGTTTCGTTGTGATGATTATGACGCCACCACTACCTCTGCTACCATAAATTGCGGTATTGCCAGCTGATCTTAAAACTTCTATTGTTTCTATATCGTTAGGGGTTAAATTATCTAGAAATTCGCCTTCAACTTCCATACCATCGAGCATAATTGTCATTGGTATATTCTGGCTACGAGTAGAATATGGTATCCCTCCTTTAAAAATAACAAAAGGTAGGCGCCCATTTAAGCATTGCGATAAGTTTACGCAGCTTTGCAAATCTTTAGCTGCAAGTACAAAATCGGCATTACCAGCACCGTTTAAATTTGATGAATTTTTAGCCACCACCCGTTTATCCGTGATCACAACTTCATCAAGTTTTATAGTTTTTTCGAGTAAACCCAAACGCGTTAATTCATTAAAATAATTATCACTCTCTTTAATATATTTCATTAAAGTATTGTTCACATTTACATCAATATCTGCACTGTTTTTATTTTTGGTAACGATTTGATATGGAACAGCATCAACATTAATATCTACAAACTTTCTATCGGCTTTTGTTCTGGCCTGAACAATAAATTTTGCACTATCATTAAAAGAAAGATTATCGAAATTAAATTTCCCTTCCGCATTAGTTATCGTATCTAAAACTAGAAAACCGCCTTTGGTAGACATGAGCATAACTTTTCCATTTGGAACTGGCTTTCCTCCTTTTGTAACGGTTCCGCTTATCGAAATAGATTGTTCAGGTTTATAGGTAATTGCTGGGCCTGCATTATTGATTACATTTCTCCATAAAAACCTTCTCCAGCCTTGAGTAAGCATTAAATTATCTAGTTCTCGGGCTGTTTTCGCATCGTAATTTAAAAAATAATGATTTGGTTTTTCTACATGACCTGCTAAATCAGAAGTTAACCAAAGCGATGCAAAAATATTGCTTTCGTTATTTTCATCAGGTGCTACCTTAGTTGCGTTTGTTACCGAAACAGAAAAACTTCCCTGAATGGGTTTTTGCTCATTTGTTGCATCAAAAGTAAAAGTAGTTTTCCCTTTTCTTGCATCGGATGCAGCTGAAGCACTTAGTTCTAAATCAATAACATCGAATTTGTTTTTGTTGAAAATTAAACGTTCTGCTATTGGCTGATTTGTTGCGGAGAATAAGGTAAACTGAACAATCCCTGATGGCAGTTTGCTTCTAGGAACGTTAGCGATTAAAACCTGCTTATCAACTTTAGCTTTTGATACATAGTAAATGTTACCACCATGTTGAGCTACAATTTTTACTTCATCACCATTAGTAAGGCTTGCACTAGTCATTATTTTAACCGAAACCTTACCTGTATCGGTATTGTTAATGGCTAAAGCATAACCTGCTTTTTGTGCAACAGGTAATTTAAAGTCCTTTTCTGAACCATCTTTAAAATTAATTTTGGCTGTATAGGTTTTACCAGGCTGTACATTTAGGGTAAAATTACCCATACCTAAGTAGGCACTTGCAATATTGGTAACCGTTTCGCCAGTTTCATCAACAATTTTACCTTTTACATCTTCGCCATTACCAGCGCCGTTTAAAGCTTTTATTGCAATTTTTTGAGGAAGTTCCTCGATAAGTGTTCCACCTTCTGGCAAGAATTGAACATCAATATCATTACTAGTTGAGGTTATCGGAATGGATTTAACAATCTTCTGCTTATTATCGAGTGTTATTGTGGCGATGATTTTACCCTTCTTATTCAGAAAGCTTTGGCTGTTAGAAAAATTAACTAGAGCATCGCCCTTAAGGTCGGTTTTGGTTTTGCCTTTAGCAATTGTTCGAAAGTCTAATTGTACGTCGTAGCTTACATCATTTTCTGTGTACGCAACTCCATTTTTATCTTCGAAATGAATTGTAGCGGCTACTTTTTCAGCGTTGTTTTCTTTGCTGAATTTATATTCGGTATTGGTAAAAACTTTATTCGCCCAACTGTTACCTACTTTAATGGTTTTATCAAAAAAGAAATCTGTACCAAAATTTCTCATGTAATTGGTGTAAGCTCTGATTCTGTAATTACCTTCGCCTAGTGAATCGGTAAGTTTAAAATCGCCCCAGGTTATACCTCCCATTATTGGCAATTTAACTAATCTTTTTAACCAGTCTTTCTCGTTAATTAACTCTACGTATAATATTTTGCTGATATCCGTTGGTAGTTGAGTCTTGGTGTTTAACACATAAGCTTTAAACCAAATGTCATCGCCAATGGCATAATATGGTTTATCTAAATGGAGGTAAACTTTCTCTTGCTGATACTTTGTACTGTAATCTTCAAGTTTTTTAATAATCGTTGAGAAAGGATCATCATCAATTTTAAATGCTGCAAAACCGATAAGCACGGCAAGGAAGCTCAAAAGGAGCGTAATTTTGGATTTCATTTGGCGTGATGTAAAAAATAAATATGCCTCAAGGTACGAAACCCGAGGCATATTTTTATGAAGATAAAATGAATTATTTCTGTTAGAAAACGTTCTTCCACATCATGCTTTCTACTGGTTTTGTAGTTTTATTGTTGTATTTGGCATTGCCTTTAGAGTTGTACATGGTTTCAATATTTCCTTCAACCACAAAATATATTAGTTGACCAATAGGCATGCCTGCATAAATTTTTACTGGCTGGGCTACAGAAATTTCTAATGTCCAGGTATTGCAAAAACCTACATCACCTTTACCAGCAGTAGCATGAATATCAATACCTAAGCGACCTGTACTACTTTTACCTTCTAAAAAAGGAACATGACCATGTGTTTCGGTATATTCTAAAGTTACGCCCAAGTACAAGGTGCCTGGATGAAGCACAAAACCATCTTTAGGAATTTCGAAATGCTCAATTTCATTGTGTTTTTTTGCATCGAGCACTCTGCTTTTGTATGTAGCCAAGTATTTACCTAAATGTACATCGTACGAGTTTGTGCCCAAACAGCTCCTATCAAAAGGCTCTATTATAATTGTTCCCTTATCTATCTCTTCCAGAATCCTTTTATCTGATAATATCATTATTATGCGTATTTTTGGCCTAAATTATCATTTATTTAAGATAATATTGCATGCTAATCCCAAATTTATAAATGCCAATAGTTTATAATAAAAATATTGATGAGCATTCGGTTCTGGCAATTTGGAAAATTGAAGAAACTGAAGAAGAAATGTTAGCTGGCTTACAGCTTAAGCAACACGAATGGGACATAATCTCTTCTTTTAATAATGGCAAGAGGCTTCTGCACTGGCTCAGTACACGGCTTTTGCTTAGAAAACTTTTAAATACAGAAGAATACATTGACTGCCAGTTTGATGAAGATGGGAAGCCCTATCTCACCAATTTTGATTACAAAATTTCTTTAAGCCATTCGTACGATTACGCTGCTGTTATGATTAGTAAAGATTATGCAGTAGGCGTTGATATTGAATTGATCAAGCATAAAATAAAAAGCATAAAACATAAGTTTTTAAGTGATGTTGAGCTTGCCCAAAAGCAAATTGGTGATAATACAGAAGGACTTTATGTTTGCTGGTGCGCTAAGGAGGCCATTTACAAGTGGCATGGTAAAAAAGGATTGGAGTTTAAGCAACACATCCACATTAAACCATTTAAATTAAAAACAGAAGGTGGTAGCTTAAATGCCTTGGTAGAATTACCTAACGGAACCCGTGAGCTTACTGTACAGTATTTTAAAACAAAAGATGGGTATATGCTGGGCTATGTACAGGCTCCTCAACACTAAAAACGCATCTCGCCCCAAAAATTAACAATATATGAGTAAAGATCTTGGTTTAAATCATGCAACTGAAACTCCTGGTTCAGAAGAAAAAGCTATTCTAACGCAATTTATTGACTGGGGTTTAACCGATTATCAGGAAGCCTGGAATAGACAAGAAGACTTATTAAATAAAACGCTAGCTATTAAAAGCGGAAACCGTGTTAACGGCACACATTTACCTACGCCGAATTACCTGATTTTTAACGAGCATCCACATGTTTACACTTTGGGCAAAAGTGGCCATCAAGATAATTTACTATTGGATGAACAGGGACTTAAAGATAAACAGGCTACCTATTATAAAATAAATCGCGGCGGAGACATTACCTACCACGGACCTGGACAAATTGTGGGTTACCCAATTTTAGATTTAGATAACTTTTTTACTGATATTCATTTATACCTACGCACTTTAGAAGAAGCTGTAATCCTAACTTTAAAAGATTATGGAATAGAATCTGGCCGTTATCCAGGTTATACTGGAGTATGGCTTGATGCAGATAATGATCAGGCTCGCAAAATATGCGCTATGGGCGTTCGATGTAGTCGTTGGGTAACCATGCATGGTTTTGCCTTTAATGTAAATGTTGATTTGGATTATTTTAAAAACATTGTGCCTTGCGGTATTGATGATAAAGCTGTTACCTCACTTGAAAAAGAATTGGGCTACAAACCAGACATTGAAGAGGTTAAAGAAAAATTAAAAAATCATATCGCTGAACTTTTTAAGATGGAGTTGGTCTAATATTCGAAAATCTAACAACTCCAATTTTGCGTAAATCAGGGTATGAAATTTTTATCGAGCATCGTTTTATTTTCTTTATTATCTTCGGCCTGTACTAAAGAAAAACCAATGTCAATTGCTAGTCCAACTAATAATATTCCTCCTATAACAAATACAACTGGCACTTTTAGCTATTTAGCATTAGGTGATTCTTACACAATTGGCCAATCTGTACCTCAATCTTCATCCTTTCCTTTTCAGTTAAAAGACGCGCTAAAAACGGAAGGATTAACTATTGAAACACCAAAAATTATTGCCGTAACAGGTTGGACAACCGATGAATTGCAGGGCGCAATTAAGCAAGTAAAGCTTACTCAAAAGTTTGATATCGTTACTTTATTAATTGGCGTTAACAACCAATACCGAGGTTATCCTCTAGAAACTTATAAAAAAGAATTTTCAGAATTATTACAAACTGCAATCGACTTTTCAGGCGGAAGAAAAGCCAGAGTATTTGTAATTTCTATACCAGATTGGGGCGTAACTCCATTCGGAAAAAGTGCATCGAAAACACCAGAAGTAATAGCCACAGAGATTGACGCTTTTAATGCGGCTGCAGCAAAAATAACTATGGATGCTGGCGTAAGTTTCACCAATATTACGCCCGAATCGAGAGTGGCAGCAAACGACCCATCATTAATTGCCGAGGATGGCCTACATCCGAGTGGAAAAATGTACCATAACTGGGTTAATGCCTTAACGCCGAAAATTTCTGCCTCACTTAAATAATTTAATATCAGCTTGTTCTGTTTTTAGTTTAAAAATTATAAATTAGTTTAACTATTTAAATTAATTAAAACTAAAACTATGGACGATTATCAATCATCAGCTGGCTCAGGTGCGCTTGCCGCATTCATTGGGGCTTATTTTCTTTTTATCTTGGTCATTTGGGTCATCAGTGTGGCTGGAATGTGGAAAACATTTGAAAAAGCAGGTAAGCCTGGTTGGGCCGCAATTATCCCTATCTATAATATCATTATCATGTTAGAAATTGTTGGAAAACCAATGATTTGGATATTGTGGCTCCTTCTACCGTGCACAAATTTTGTTTTTGGAATATGGCTAATAAATTTGATGAGTAAAAGTTATGGAAAATCAGAAGGTTTTACAATCGGGCTTATATTTCTAAGTTTTATCTTCTGGCCAATTCTAGGTTTTGGAGATGCTAAATATTTAGGCCCCTCAGCTGCAGAAGCGCAAAACAATGGCTTTGGAAATAACCCTTTCAATAATCCAAATAATCAATTTGGAAATCAAAACAATCCATTTAATAACCCGAACGACACGCCTCCAACTCCGCCTTTAGTTTAATGTTATCGATAATATTATCTTATTTTTGCAGCCTAATCAATTTTATTGATTGGCTGCAAAATCATTTATTACCATGCCCTTTTAAAGCTTTAACGGGCATTGATTGTCCTGGCTGTGGATTTCAAAGGTCGTTAATTGCACTCTTTCAGGGCGACTTTAACAAAAGCTGGTCTTTGTATCCACCAACCGTTCCTTTATTAATACTCTTCATTACGGCGGGATTATTTTACAAATTCCCAATTAAAAATCAGGCAATTGTATTTAAAGTGCTGGTAATTACCATTGGAAATTTTGTTGTGTTTGCATACCTCTATAAAATGTTTATTCTTTAAGCATCCATCTGAGCCGTTAAGTGGTTATAATCTTTCATCACGGTTTCTAAAAACTGTAATTCGTTCATTCCCGCTGGTATAATAATCGCAATGTGTTCTTTAATTTTCGTTGCCATACTATAAATTAAATCTGTATTTCCTGTTTGATAAAATCCACTTAAAACTTCGAAAATAAGCTCGGCATCTCGATCGTTTAGGTGTAATACTTCTTTAAAAACAGGCTGGTAATCATCAGGCAAAACAAATCCGAACGCAACTTGATCTATCTTCGTTCTTGGTACAGTTTTAATCAAAGTTGTTTTTGCCAGCATATCTCCAATTCGTTGGTGGTTTTTTGATACCGCCACACAAACCAGTGCAACAAGTCCCCATCCGAATATAAATCCAAAATCTATCACTCTAAAAATCCAGCGCATCAGGTATTGTCCAAAAGTGGGCTGGCCTCCATCTAAACTAATTATCTTTATTTTCATGATTTTTTTACCAAAGGTTTGTCCATCCATAGTCAGCTCGCAAACCAGATCATAAAACACAAAAATCACCAGAAAAATAATAATTAACACAACGCCTAAAGTGCCCGAATTCCTAAATGAAGCAATCATAAGGATTAATACGACAATGTACAGGACAGCGAAACCAGCCAGATCAATCAATCGGGCAACGATTCGCTCGCCTAGGCCAGCTACTTCATAATCAATATCTACGTTTTGAGCGGTGCTAACTCTGATGGTTTCCATATTTCAAACATAATTTTTTTTAACCATAAAGATATTATCTGACCTTTAAAAAAATTAAGCCACACAGTAAAGGCGCTTTTCTTGTCCATGAATTTATCAAGAAGCCAGAAAACGTTTCCTTTTTTATCTTTTACAACCATTTTTTTGTATCCAGAAAAAATTAAACTATTTTAACCCAGGATTAGAATAATCATTAATGAGAGAAGCCTTATTTGTAAAACAGAATACAGAAAAGTGGAAACGCTTTAATGAACTGCAAGAGGCAAATCCAGATGAATTAGCCGATAGATTTGTAGAAATAACCAACGACCTGGCTTATTCTAAAACTTTTTATCCAAACTCTAAAACCACAGCTTACCTAAACGGCTTGGCATCAAAACTTCACCGATCTGTTTATAAAAACAAGAAAGAAAAATCGAACAGATTCGTTCATTTTTGGAGAACGGAATTACCTCTACTGTTTTTAGAACATAAAAAACAGGTAATTTATGCCCTCGCCTTTTTCTTAGCTTCTTGTGCTATTGGTGCTATATCTGCAAAATACGACGATACTTTTATTAGGTTAATTTTAGGCGATGGATATGTAAACATGACAAATGACAATATTTCTAAAGGAGATCCATTTGGTGTTTATAAGCAAGAAAACCCAGTGTTAATGTTCGTACAAATTGGCGCCAATAATATATTTGTTGCTATTTATACCTTCGTTTTAGGGATAATCTTTTCTTTTGGTTCTACTGTATCGCTTTTCAGAAATGGCGTAATGCTTGGCTCTTTTCAATATTTCTTTTTCAGTAAGGGTTTAGGCCTTCAATCTGTTTTGGTTATTTGGATTCATGGGACTTTAGAGATATCAGCAATAGTTTTAGCTGGCGCAGCAGGTTTAGTTTTAGGAAACAGCATGCTATTCCCAAAAACTTACACCCGTAAAGCTTCTATTTTAAAGGGTGCAAAAGATGGTTTAAAAATTGTGTTGGGTCTCGTTCCAATTTTTATTATTGCTGCGTTTTTCGAAAGTTTTATCACCCGACATACAGAAATGCCAATGTGGTTAAGTGGCTTTATTTTACTAGCTTCAGCAGCCTTTATAATTTGGTATGTATTTATCTACCCAGTTAAAATCTATAAAAAAACACTCATCTAAATACTATGCTCTTAAAAATTGAATTTAAAAAAATCAGAGATTTTGGTCAAATTATAAATGATACCTTCACTTTTATTCGTCAGAATTTTAAGCCCCTGGTAAAAAATTACTTTATTTTTTGTGGGCTTTTTGTTTTAGGCGGAATGCTTTCTATGCTTTTACAGCAGTACAAGGCTGTTAACATAATTAATAATATAGGTGCTTCAGGTAAAAACCCTTTTGGGTTTGGCGGCATATATGGCTTAGAGTATTTTCTCGCCATTCTATTTTCGTTTGCAGGTTATGCTAGTACAACCGTTTTCGCGTTATCCTATATCGCCATTTATGTGCAAAAAGGAAATGAAACGCCAACTACTGATGAGGTTTGGGGTTATTTTAAACACTACTTTTTCAGGGTTTTTGGCAGTTCATTACTTTTAACATTATTACTTATCGTTGCCTTTTTGTTTTGTTTGGTGCCTGGTTTCTGGCTTTTTCCGTTTATTACGATAACCTTCCCCATTATGGTTATCGAAAACGGAAGTTTAGCTTATTCATTTAGCCGTAGTTTTAAAATTGTTAAAGATAATTTCTGGTTAACCTTTGGCACCTTATTCATCATCTGGATTATCGTATATGCGTGTATGTCGCTGGTGGTATTACCAACAACAATATTTAGTATGATTGTCATATTTTCGCATAGCGGAAAACCTCAAATGTCGTTAGTATTTACAATGCTCAGTACGGTGCTTCAATACCTTTGTCAGGTTTGTACAATAATCCCGATTGTAACCATTACCTTATCTTATTTCAGCTTGGTAGAGCAGAAAGAAAGTGCGGGTTTAATGGAGCGTATTTCTAATTTTGGCACAACAGAAAAACCAGCTGATACAAGACCAGAAGAATATTAGGATGCCCAAATTTATCTTTAAATTATCTGTGGTATTTTGTTTGCTTTTTGCATCGTTAAATACCTATGCTCAAAATTTAAAGACTGCAGTAAAATACCCGATTAATATCGACAGCAGCAAAATAACGCCTGCCAAATTTAATAAGGCAGCAATAGAAGCTTATGCCGAGCAGCCAGCGTTTCAATACGATATTGCCCAAATAAAGGATTTATCTTTGTGGGATCGTTTTTGGATGTGGTTTTGGCAAATGATAGGCGATTTATTTCAAGGCGCAGCCTCAAACCCTTTATCCAAATATTTCTTTATTGGCTTGGGTGTAGCCATTCTGGTTTACATCATCATAAAAATAATAGGGGCAGATAACATCTTCAGCAAAAAATCAAAAGAGATTATGCTTCCCTATGATATTTTGAACGAGAATATCCATGAGATCGATTACGAAACCGAAATTACAAAACTGATTGATCAAGGAAAATATCGCTTAGCGGTTCGGCTATTATATCTACGCACGTTAAAAAAGCTAACCGATGCAGAACTTATTCAATGGCAGCCAGAAAAAACCAATTACAACTATTTAACAGAAATCAGTAAACCCGAAATCAAAACAGAATTTAGTCAGTTAACTCATCAATTCGATTACATCTGGTATGGAGATTTCCCTATTGATGCGCAAACTTTTGAACCCATAAATCAATCTTTTAACCATTTTAATTCGCAAATTAAATGAGGGGATATAAGATTTATTTTGCCTTTGGAGTTATTATGATATTGATTTATCTGGTTGCTCAATTTAATAAACCCATTCCAACCGATTGGTCGGCATCTTACCTCAAAAAAGATAAAATTCCTTATGGAACATTTATTTTATACAACCGACTGAAAGATATAAGTCCAAAGGCAAGTGTTAAAAATTCTAATCTTCCGTTTTACAACACAGTAAAAGATAAAGGTTTTAAAAATAGTGCTTACTTAATTATTTCGCCAAAGGTTAACATTACTAAAACAGATTTCGAACAGTTAAAAAAATACATGTTCGAAGGGAATAGCGTTTTTATTGCGACTTATGATTTAGGAAAATACCTTCGGGATGTTTTAAAACTCGATTTATCGGTGAAATTTTCTGGCGATGGCAGCTCGGTTAATTTTACAAACCCAAATCTTAAAACCGTTGTAAATTATGGCTTTGATAAAGGTATAGGTAATCATTATTTCAATAAGATAGATAAAACCAAGGCAATCATTTTGGGTGTAAACTCGAACAGCGACCCAAATTTCGTCAAATATAATTACGGTAAGGGTTCGCTTTATTTAATTGCAGGCCCGGGTTTCTACAGTAATTTTAACCTACTGGATAAATATGGAGCAGAATACGCTGCAAAAACGCTAAGCTATCTGCAAAATTCGGAAACTATAATTTACGACGAATATTCGACTATTATAAAAACTGACGAGAAAGACATGCTCAGGGTTTTCTTTAAACACCCTGAACTTAAATATGCTTATTACCTCGGTATTTTTAGCTTATTGTTATTTGTTTTTTACGACATTAAACGCAGGCAGCGAATTATTCCAATAGCCGATCCTTACACCAATACATCTGTAGCTTTCGCCAACGTAGTTGGAAGTGTGTATTATCATGAAAGAAACAATCTGGATATTGCACATAAGAAAATAAACTATTTTATGGAGCATTTGCGCACGCGATACTACCTTAAAACCAATGAAATTGATATCAATTTCGCAGAAACACTAAGATTAAAAACAGGTATTAACGAACCAATGGCTAAAAACATAACCAGGTATTTTATGCAAATACCTTTGGCAAATAGCTTTAGCGATGGCGAATTAATTAACCTAAACGATATTATAGAACAATTTTATAAAAATACTAAACCTAATGGAGCAGGAACAATTTAACCAACGCACGGATTTAAGTGCTTTGAATGAAGCCGTAACCCAAATCAGAACCGTACTTGGTGATATCATCATCGGGCAAAAACAAGTAATCGACTTTTTAATAGTTGGCTTACTTGCCGATGGACATATTTTGATTGAAGGTGTACCTGGAGTGGCTAAAACTTTAAGTGCAAAATTATTGGCAAAATCAATCGATGCACAGTTTTCGAGGGTACAATTTACGCCCGATTTAATGCCATCTGATGTTTTAGGAACACCGATTTTCAATACTAAAACTGGAGATTTCGAATTTAGAAAAGGCCCTATTTTTGGCAATATAATTTTGGTTGATGAAATTAACCGTGCGCCTGCAAAAACGCAATCTGCCCTATTCGAAGTTATGGAAGAGCGTCAGGTTACTATTGATGGTACAACTTATCAAATGGATGAACCTTTTATGGTTTTAGCCACGCAAAACCCTATTGAGCAGGAAGGAACTTACCGTTTACCAGAAGCACAGTTAGATCGGTTTCTTTTCAAAATTGAAGTAAAATACCCATCTCTGGAAGAGGAAACAGAAATATTAATAGCTCAGCACACCTTAGTTAACAAAACGTTATTAAACGATGTTAAACCTGTACTTTCTGTTCAACAAATTCAATCGTCCAGAAGTATTATTCGTGGCTTATTTGTAGAGCCAAAACTGCTTGAGTTTATTGCCAAAATTGTAAACGAAACCAGAAATAACTCTTCCCTTTACTTAGGTGCTTCGCCAAGGGCCTCGCTTGCTATTGTTCACAGTGCGAAAGCTTTAGCAGCCATTCAAAACCGCGATTTCGTAACCCCAGATGATATTATTACCGTCGCAGTTCCTGTTTTAGCACACCGTATTATTTTATCGCCAGAAAAGGAAATGGAAGGATTAACAACTACAGATGTGGTAAACCAGATTATTAAAAGAATAGAAATTCCTAGATAAAACCTTTAACAATTTAAAAAAAAATCATAATAAAACCTGTCATCCTGAACCTATCGGAGGATAAAAAACATTAAACAATTGAAAAAAATATTTCAGCAATATTATACCAACTTATTTTTAACCGACCGCTTATTTATGGCGTTGGCTTGTTGCGTTTTGCTTTTTATTTTGAAGTTCTTTTTTAGCTGGTTAGGCGAAATTCCCGAAATAGCTACAGGAGTTATTTTTGTTTTATTAATATTGGATGTTTTCATTCTTTACCGAAATAAAAGTGGCATCGAAGCGCAGCGGTTAACGGGAAAAAGATTAAGCAATGGCGATGAAAACCCGATACAAATTGAAATAAAAAATAAATATGGTTTTAGCGTTAAACTTCGGGTAATTGATGAAGTTCCTTTTCAATTTCAACTTCGCGATAAGGATTTTAGACTATCGCTAAAACCTGCCGATATTAAATCCATTCACTACAATTTAAGGCCAACAAAACGTGGCGAATATGATTTTGGTTTTATAAGAGTTTACACTGGATCTCCGTTAGGCCTCGTTAATAGAAGATATAATTTCGACGGCGCTAAAATCCTTCCCGTTTATCCTTCTTTCATTAATTTAGGTCAGTACGAATTAATGGCAATTTCTCGTAACCTTACGGAGTTTGGCATAAAAAAAATAAGAAAAATTGGTCAAAGCTCCGAGTTCGATCAAATTAAACATTATGTTGGTGGAGACGATATTCGTACCATAAACTGGAAAGCAACCGCACGAAAAGGCGACTTGATGGTAAATACCTATACCGATGAACGTTCGCAAAATGTTTATTGCATTGTCGATAAATCGCGTGTAATGCGCATGCCTTTCGAAGGATTAAGCTTGTTAGATTATGCCATTAATGCAAGTGTCGCATTGTCGAAAGTTGCCATGCTTAAACAGGATAAAGCAGGTTTAATTACCCTATCCGAAACAATAGGCTCGATTGTTCCTGCCGATCGGAAAGCATCTCAGATTGGCCACATCATTCGGGTTTTATATAAAGAAAAAACACGCTACCTGGAAAGTAATATGGAGGCTTTATACAGCACCGTAAGAAATCTAATTAAACAAAGAAGTTTGGTTGTTTTTTTTACCAACTTCGAAAGTTTATCTGCGCTGCAAAGGCAAATCCCTTACTTAAAAAGGATTTCAAAATATCATTTGCTTGTTGTTGTATTTTTTGAAAACACAGAATTAAAAAGTCTTAGCACCGAACCGGCAAAAGATGTAGAAGGTATTTATCATAAAACCGTTGCCGAGAAATTTATTTACGAAAAGAAACTAATGGCACTCGAACTGAATAAATACGGTATAATTTCCATACTAACCTCACCACAAAAACTAACCATCAATGTGGTTAACCAATACCTAGCATTAAAGGCTCAACAGAAAATTTAAACCGAGTTATTAGCATAAAATCGGCAGTTCGCAAACAATTAAATTACTCTTCCTCTCTGAAATAAACCTTATAAAAATTCATCGATTTATCATCATCATAACCTTTTTCAATCATATCCTTATTGCCATGAATATAGATATGAAAATTCTTATCAAGCTTTAAAACACTTTTATAAGCACGTGCTTGTTTTTTTACTGCCGATTCTGCTATTTCAAAACTATCGGCAATCGGACTCTCAAATTCCTGTTCGTAATTTTTCTTATAATTTTTAAAAGATTCAATTCCTTCCGCATTGCCTATAACCTCGTTGCCAAATTCTTCAATATCAAAAGTTTCTTTCTCCTTAAAATATTTCATCGAACGGTTAAGCAAATCAATTTTATCCGCTTTGCTTATTTCATAGTCATCATCTAGTTTTTGGGTAACAAAATTCTTGTAAACACCCAAAACATTATTGGTTTGATTGTAGCTATCGTTTCTGATTTTTAGCTTTAAAAACTCATCCTTCCAGTAAACAGCGCTTTCATTACTACTCTTCGCCTGGTCTAAAACCACAACTTTGTAACCCTCTTCCCGATCAACATTAAAAATCAAACAACCCTTATCCAATTTATTAATGCTTATCGCCTCCTGCTCATAACTCACACCAAAACCATCCAATTCTGGGTACACTTTTAGATAAGTATCTTTAGTCTCCGACTTGAAAATACCAATAACATCCAACTGCTCCCCTTCAATCTGCACCTTTTCAAAATAAGCCACATACAATTCACCAGATTTAATTTTCGGGTGGTTAGCTACATCATATAGATATTTTGCTAATTGTTGAGAATCCTCGTGAAAAAGTTCATTATTCTCAAAAATCTCGTGTGCAAAATGGAAAACTTCGTTCAGCTGCAAGTTATCGTTAGGGTGGCAAAAACGATAGACTTCGTTAACTTTCTCAAATGGCTTTAAGAAATACTGCATTAGCAAATTACCCAATAATTCATCCTCAATTTTCAAAGGCTCATCAGATAGTTTATAATATTCTTCCAGTGGTTTATTCCCAGTATGGTGTATAGAAAGTTGCTTTAACGAAGCTTCGAAAAATGAAATCATAGCGGCAAAAGTAACGAATAAATTAACTTTTTACCTTGTGTAGATTAACTTTATAAATCTATTTTTAGAAAAGCAATTGCAGTAATTCTTTGGTTTTAACAGCCCTGCTAACGCTACAAGCCCCGAGAAAAATCGGGGGCTTTTCGCTAATATCAGGTTTAGATTACCCAATCAGTGCTAATTTGTTAAATAAAACAAACGTCTAGCATTATGCTTAAATCTTTAGTTTGTTCAAAAAATCAACAAACTTTTTGTTTGAATAGTTGGCGATGCCTTCATGCATAAAAGATATGCGGCCTTGTCTATCAAAAATTACAGTAGTTGGTAACGCACCAGAAAAAATCTGCTCAGGGATCTCACTTTCTACCTTATAAACTGGCATATCAAATTTTCTGTTCGTCATAAATTTACCCGATTTAACTAAATCTCCATCGGCATCAGCAAAAATGAAAATAACATTTGGGTCGTCTTTAAACTGAGTATACAGCTTATTTATTGATGGCATTTCAGCTATGCATGGTGGACACCAAGTTGCCCAGAAATTTAAAAAAATCACTTTACCTTTTAATTCACCCAAATCAACTAATTCGCCTTTAACATTTTTAAATTTTATGCCCGATAGGTTACCAACTTCTATTTTTGTTGCCTTAACCTCTGGCGAATAAAACCCGATTTCCATTAATCCTTTTAAAAAGAATGCTTTTGCATCGGGTACAAAAACAATTAATAAAAGAACAGCAATAAATAGAGTATTGAATATGTTTTTTTTAATGAATTTCATGCTAAATATCATTTTATCACCACTATAAAAGCAATGTTACCTTGCAAAGGTATATAATTGCATACTAATCGCTACTTTTGAAACATTGAAAAAGCACAGGCAAAATATTAACCGATTATGTTCAGCAGTAATGCTGATGGTTTTTGCAATTGCTTTAACGCCCTGGAATCTATTACATCATCACCAACCCGTTCCAGTTATTACCAAAGAGGTTAATTGTAAACATTTAAGTCATGTTCAGGCACACGCCGATAATTGCTTAATTTGTAATGCAGGCTTCGAAAAAAACTACGTTCAAACACATCATCTTTATAAAATATATCTTTCAGCAAAAACATTTAGTCAGGTTAGGCCTGTTCTTAAAAGTTTTTACACTGAAATTAAGCGTACATCTTTACGCGGTCCTCCTTTAGCTTAATTTTTTCAGCTTAAAGCACTTTCTGTGCTAAATTAAATTTTATTTATTTATGAGATACTTGAGCATGGCAGCTATATGTGCCTTGGCTTTTGTTATTTCTAGCTATTCAAAACACGCAAATCATGAAAAAATTACAGCTTATAGGCTTCGTAATTCTATATACATTATTATTAAGTACAACTACTTTTGCCAATGTGCTTAAAGACATAAAAGGTAAGGTTCTAGATGCTGGTAACAAGCAAACCTTACCTGGCGCAACCATATTTATTCCCGATTTAAAAGTAACTGCCGTTACCAATGGCGATGGTGAATTTACTTTAAGCAATCTTCCATCAAAAGGAAGTTATTTAGTTGAAGTGCATTTTATTGGTTACAAAACAGCTACACAAGTTGTAAACTTTGCAACCGCAGCTGGCTTAGAATTCGCACTGCAATCTACCGCAATCGAAACTAAAGAAGTCGTAATTACGGGTAGTTTAATTAGTAGTACAAGCAAAAGAAACAGCGCATCATCAGCAGTAGTTGGTAAAGACCAGCTTCTACAACCATCAACAAATTTAATTGATGCTCTAACTAAAATACCTGGTGTTTCGCAGATTACTACTGGGCCATCGATTTCTAAGCCCGTGATTAGAGGTTTAGGGTATAACCGTATTGTAACTTTAGATGACGGTATAAAGCAACAAGGACAACAATGGGGTGATGAACACGGCATTGAAATTGATCAGTTTAAATCGGATAGAATTGAGGTTTTACGTGGAGCAGCATCGTTAATGTATGGATCTGATGCGCTAGGTGGTGTGATCAATTTATTAGAGCCAAGCTCTGCTCCAGAAGGACAAGTTAAAGGTGAATTTATTTCCAACTACTCTACAAATAATGGCCTTACTGCAAACTCACTAATGTTAAATGGTAACGAAAATGGTTTTGTATGGAGAGCTCGTGGAACTTACAAAAACGCTTATTCTTTTAAAACACCAACAGGTTATTTGCCAAATTCTGGTTTTAATGAAACCGATTTAAGCGGAATGGTTGGGTTAAATAAAAGCTGGGGTTATACGCACTTAAACGTATCGAGTTTCCGTAATAACATTGGCTTTTACGAACCAACTTTAGATGCAAATGGAAATTTTGTTAAAGAAGACGGAGAAGCGTTTATTACATCGGATTATAAAAACAGAGATTTAGATTATCCCCGCCAGGATATCAGACACTTTAAAATTGCTTTAAATAATAATTTTGTTTTAGGAAACGGCAATTTAAAGGCTGATTTCGGTTATCAGCAAAATCAACGTCGTGAATTAGAAGATGGACCAGAACCGTCATTATTTTTCGATCTTAAAACGTACAATGCCGATTTAAAATATTACATCCACGAAACCAACGGATGGCAACCTGTTTTTGGTATTAGTGCCGATGCAGGCAAAAGCCAGAACAAAGGAATTGAATATTTAATTCCTGATTATAATACATACGGAATTGGCGTTTTTGCCTTCGCAAAGAAAAACTGGGATAACAACACTTTTAGCATTGGTGCTCGTTACGATTATCGCAAGAACAATGGAAAGCAATTATTTATAGATGTCGATGAGTTATTTGCTCCATTTCAAAACAAATTTTCGAATGTGAGTGGTGCGTTAGGTTTTACACATCAGTTTAACGAAGAGTGGAATTTTAAAGCAAATGCAGGTTCTGCCTTCCGTGCGCCAAATCCAGCCGAATTAGCTTCGAATGGTGTACACGAGGGTACTTATCGTTACGAAATTGGAAACTCAAACCTAAGTCCTGAGCGTAGTTATCAGGTTGATGCTGCATTAGAATATGAGGGCAAAATTGTGAGTGCTAGCGCAAGTATTTACAACAATTATGTACATAACTTTATTTATGCTTCAAATAATGGCGAAACCATTACGGCAGAAGGCGATTTATATCCAGTTTACCGTTACGGACAGGTTAATGCAAATCTTTACGGAGCCGAAGCGAGTTTAACCATTCACCCTGTTTCGTTTATTCATTTCGAAAATACTTTTGGCTACGTTCATGCGCAAAACAGCACTTTAAACCGACCTTTAGCCTTTATTCCAGCAGCTACATTAAGAAACGAATTACGCTTTGAGCCAAAGTTAAAAGGCACTAATGATGCTTATTTATCGGTAGGTATTAATTCTGCCTTTAAGCAAACACGTGTTGATGATGTTTTTGAAACGCCAACAAGCGGTTATACTTTACTGAACGCAGGTATTGGTGCAACTTTTAATTTAGGCAAGCAACCAATTAAACTATCTGTTTCTGGAAACAACTTATTAAATCAGAAATATTATGATGCTTTAAGCAGGTTTAAACCTGGTCGTTTTGATTACGAAAACCCGAATTTGGGTGTTTACAATACTGGTAGAAATATCACCTTCGGTTTATATGTACCATTTACTTTGGTAAAATAAGCGAGGAAAATCGTCCCCCTTAATAATGAAAAGCTGGTAGTGAATAACTGCTGGCTTTTTTTGTTACTATTAATTTTCCCGCAGATCAAAATGATTCACAAATATTTTATTCAATCAGCAGCTAAAGTTAATATTTAAGCTTTCCAAATTCGATTTTCCCTGCGCGAATCAACTTAATCTTCGGGAGATTTTATTTAGGATAACTGTTAAACTAAAAAAGCCATTCCTTTTCAGAAATGGCTTAAATATTATTAAAAATCCTAAGTTTGGCTCAACGCAAGCCAGTTCAGGATAACTAGACTATGCTAATAATCTAATAGGCTCTTCTAATAAACCTTTTAACGTTTGTAAGAATTGTGCTCCAGTTGCACCATCAACAACGCGGTGATCGCAACCTAAGGTCAATTTCATAACGTTACCAGGTACAACAGCACCATTTTTAACCACAGGAACAGCTTGAATTGCACCTACAGATAAAATTGCACCATCAGGAGAGTTAATAATTGATGTAAACTCATCAATACCAAACATACCTAAGTTAGAAACGGTGAAAGTAGAACCTTCCCAATCTGCAGGCTGTAATTTTTTAGCTTTTGCTTTACCACCGAAATCTTTTACTTCAGCAGAGATGTGAGATAAAGATTTACCATCAGCAAAACGCACAACAGGTACTAATAAACCATCTTCAACAGCCATAGCAACGCCGATGTTAGTATGCTCATTGAACCGGATTTTATCGCCACCCCATGATGAGTTAACAGCTGGGTGTTTTTTCAATGCAACAGCAACCGCTTTTATTACTAAATCATTGAATGAAACTTTTACTGGAGCAACTGCATTGATTGCAGTACGAGCAGCCATTGCATTATCCATATCAATGCTTACAGTTAAGTAGAAATGTGGAGCAGTAAATAAACTTTCAGCCAAACGTTTTGCAATTACCTTACGCATTTGCGAAACTGGTTGTTCAGTAAATTTAACTTCACCAACAAATGTTGGGATAACTGGGGCGGCAGCTGGACTACCAGCGCTTTCAGCTTTAGGCTTTCCACTTTCTGCTTGCGCAGCAGCTGGTTTAAAGTTTTCAATATCTTTTTTAATGATACGACCACCTTCTGCACTACCCGCAACTTGCGATAAATCGATCCCTTTATCTTTAGCTATTTTTTTAGCCAAAGGAGATGCTTTTACGCGGCTATCAGATGATGATGATGAGCTTTCTGCTACAGGAGCAGATGAACCTGCATCAGCAGTTGTAGCTTGCTTTTCTTCTTTCGGAGCCTCTTCTTTGCTTTCAGCTTTAGCCGCTGGAGCAGAGCCTCCCGCTAAAATACCACTAACATCAGTTCCTTCTGGACCAACAATAGCAATAATGCCGTTTACTTTAGCTGCCGAACCTTTTTCTACACCAATGTGTAATAAAGTTCCAGTTGCATAACCCATAACTTCCATAGTTGCCTTATCGGTTTCTACATCAGCTAAAACATCATCATCTTTAACTTTATCGCCAACTTTTTTATGCCACTCAGCAATAACGCCTTCAGTCATCGTATCGCTTAACAAAGGCATGCGTATAACCGTAACACCTTTTGCAGCTAATTCTTCTTCGCTTAAACCACCACCTTGTGCAGGTGCAGCTTCTTCTTTTTTATCTTCAGCCTTAGGCGCATCAGTGCTTTCAGCTTTTGGAGCTTCGGCACCTTTTTCAGCTTCTAATGCTGCTTTGTAATCTTCGCCTTCTTTACCAATAACGGCCATAATAGCATCAACTGGTACAGATGTTCCTTCTTCTACACCTACGTATAAAAGAACGCCATCCCAGTAAGATTCCATATCCATTGTTGCTTTATCAGTTTCTACTTCTGCTAAAACATCGCCGCTTTTCACTTTATCGCCTACTTTTTTGTGCCACTTCGCCAAAACCCCTTCGGTCATGGTGTCGCTCATTTTGGGCATTTTAATTACATCAGCCATTATATCTAATTAATTGAAATCTTTTATAAAATTAGTCCATTACGTAAGGGTAGTTCTCAGTCTTATATACATCTTTATATAACTCCGATGCATCTGGCCAAGGAGACTCTTCTGCAAATTTTACAGCCTGATCTACAATTGCCTTAACTTTAGTTTCTACTTCTTCAATCCAAGCTTCATCAGCATACTTTTCTTTAAGAATAGTTTCTCTTGCATGCTCTACAGGATCTTTTGCTTTGTAATCTTCTAATTCTTCTTTAGTACGATATTTAGCTGGATCAGACATTGAGTGACCACGGTAACGGTAAGTTCTCATTTCTAAGAAAGTTGGTCCTTCACCTTTACGAGCACGTTGAATCGCTTCATCCATTGCATTATGTACCGCAACTGGGTCCATACCATCAACTGGCGCACATGGCATATCAAAACCTAAACCAATTTTATAAATATCAGTCATGTTGGTGGTACGTTGTACCGAAGTACCCATTGCGTAACCATTGTTTTCACAAACAAAAATTACTGGCAATTTCCACAACATAGCCATGTTAAAAGTTTCGTTTAATGCACCCTGGCGTACAGCGCCATCGCCCATATAACAAATATTAACATTATCTGTTCCTTTGTATTTTTCTGCAAAAGCAACACCAGCACCTAATGGAATCTGACCTCCAACAATTGCATGGCCACCATAAAAGTTATGTTCTTTGCTAAACATGTGCATCGAACCACCTTTACCTTTAGAGCAACCTGTAGCTTTACCATACATTTCAGCCATAATGCTATCAGCACTTACACCTAAAGCTAAAGCATGAGCGTGATCACGGTAAGTTGTAATCATCGAATCACCTTTTTGCATTGCAGATATAGCGCCTGCAACTACAGCTTCTTGTCCAATGTATAAATGACAAAAGCCACGTATTTTTTGTTGTCCGTATAACTGGCCAGTTTTCTCCTCGAATTTACGCATAAGCAACATCGATTCGAACCACTTTAACCAAGTATCTTTATTTATTTCTACTGCACTCATTTTATGGTATTTGTTTTTTTGCGACAGCAAATCTAATTTTTTTATTGTAATTTTTGGCACTTTTTAGTGTAAAAACATCATGTTATTTGGCCCGATATTATATTTAACACTTGTTTTACAATTAAATAAGTTAAATCCTACCTATTTCTGTCAAAACACCGATTTTATAGATTTCAAACTTCGCAAGTTATCGCATTATAGATTCAATTTATCGGGAAATTTAATTCTGTAAAACCACCTTTACTCCTAATTATAAATATTTAAAGAAAGGCAATTGCAGATGCTTTTCGGTTAACGCAGTCCCGCCATACGCATTATCTTTTTTGGTAATATTTCTGCAGAAATTTTAGTTACACAACAAAAAAGTATAATTGCTGTTGTCGAGCTTAGTTAAATTTGGCCTGGAGGTTGTAACTTAAAATTCCAAATTAGTTTTATAGAATTATTGCAATTGGCAAATAACACCATGCTATTTACGCAAACTTGAATCACCTTGAGCCTGTTTAATATCTTTTTATAATCCATTGTTTAACAACACGCTAGATGAGATTTTTCTGATGTTTTACAGGATTTCCTTTTCAAAAGAAAAATCGTTCAAAAACGAGCTGTTTTCAGCTCGACATCGTTAAAATGTTAATAACTTTCACTTTTTAACATCTAACATTTGGATAACATTTGTATAATTAATACTTTTGGCAACCAACAATAAGCCCATGTGGTTTACGTTAATGTGTAAGTGAATACCCAAACATAACTGTATAACATGATTAAAAAATTTTTGTTTTCATCCCTAATCGCTATTTGCACGCTCTCTACCGCATTTGCGCAAACAAAAACAAAAGAAACAGGCAAAGAATTAACAGACCCTGACAATTTAGCATCACAGTATTTTTCTCAAGTTATGGGTGTTGCCGTTGATGCGACTTCTAACTTAAAACTATACAAGTTTGTTTACGAATGGATTGGAACCCCTTATAGTTTCGGTGGAAATACAAAAAAAGGGATAGATTGTTCGGCTTTTACTAAAGCGATTTACGATAAAGTTTTCAACACTACTATTAGAAGAAACTCAAGAGATATTTTTAGTATGGTTGATCCATTATCTAAAGAGGATTTAAAAGAGGGTGATTTGGTTTTCTTCAAAATAAAAAGCAGAAGCATTTCTCATATTGGTATTTACTTAGGCGATAATAGATTTGCACACGCATCTAGTTCTCGTGGTGTTGTAATTAGCAATTTAAATGAGCCTTATTACAGCCGTTATTTTTACAAGGGTGGCCGTATTTTAGAATCGTTTAAAAAAGATTTTACAGTTGAATAGAAAATTGAAAATCGTAGATTTACGATTATTGATTAAATAGATATAATCCTCCTGAAGAAATTTTGGAGGATTTTTTTATACCATATAGATTTAAATGAAATTTTTAAAAAGCATAATTTTATCCTCCATTGGAATAATCGTATTTATTAGTTGTACCAGCAACAGTGCACAGGTTAAAGTTGCTGTAGTAAAACAAGATACAATAATCAGGAAGCTGAAAGATACCATATCAATTACTGCCGTGGGCGATATTATGCTTGGATCGGCTTTTCCATCAAAAACAAACCTGCCACCAGATGATGCTGTAAATAGTTTTGAAGCTGTAGATAGCTTGCTAAAAGGCGATATCGTTTTTGGAAATTTAGAAGGTTGTTTTTTAAATTCTGGAAATTCTAATAAATGTAATGGCATTAACCCGAACAACTGTTATGCTTTCCGCATGCCCGAACGTTATGCAGGTATTTACAAAAAAGCTGGCTTCAATGTATTAAGTATTGCTAATAACCATGTTGGCGATTTTGATGCCAAAGGACGTAAAAATACAGCCAGAATTTTAGATTCCCTGCAAATTCATTATGCAGGACAACTCAATAAACCTTTCGAGATTTTTGAAAAAGATAGCGTGAAGTATGCATTTTGTGCATTTGCACCAAATGAGAATACGGTATCGATTAACAAAATTGATAGTGCAAAGGCGCTTGTTGCCAGATTAAAAACGATGGCAGATTTAGTAATTGTTTCTTTTCATGGCGGCGGCGAAGGAGCAAGATTTGAGCACGTAACACGTAAGAATGAGATTTTTTACAAAGAAAATCGTGGCAACGTTTATGCTTTTGCGCACGCAGTTATAGATGCAGGGGCTGATGTAGTTTTAGGCCATGGACCTCATGTAACCCGTGCAGTTGAAGTTTACAAGAATAAATTTATTGCTTATAGCCTGGGGAATTTTTGCACTTATGGGATGTTTAGCCTAAAAGGTAATAATGGAATTGCACCTTTACTTCAGCTTAAAGTAAATGGCAAAGGCGAATTTCTATCTGCAAACGTGGTTTCAATTAAGCAGGATAAAGTAAGCCGATTAACAGTTGATGATAGCTTTGCTGCTTTTAAAAGGATAAAACAACTCACAGATGAAGATTTTATTGGTCACCAGTTAAAATTCGAGAATAATAAAATTACTTTGAAAGATTAATCTTCTATTACATCTATCTTAATTTATTTCAGAATCTTTGGTTTTTAAATTCTAGTTAGCACAATTGAAGATAAAATTTTAACAAATGAAAAAGGGATTAATACTTCATTATATAATTGGTATTGCAGCAGCATTTTTGGTGTTAATGGCCGCTTACTACATTAACCAAAATCCGAAAAACTTATTATCGGCTGGAATTATTATAATAGCGGGCTGTTTAGTTGCTTTTAGCCAGTTTCAAATTATCAAACACAAGAAAAAACAATAATGATTCTTGTTATACTTCAATCTACCAAAGCTGAAAGCTTTAAAGATGGTTCTTATCTTGGGCTTGCTATCGGGGCTGTAATAATCCTTTATATTTTATCAAGGAAATTTATAAAACGGAAATAAATCCTTACACCTTTAAAAGTTCAAGGATATCAAGTTTTAATAAAACAGCAATTTGAAGTACCCGCTTTAAGGGAACATTTCTAATATCTCTTTCATTTCTAGAATATGTATTTTGTGAGATATCCAACTGTTCAGCCATATACTCCTGACTAAATTCGAGTTCTGTACGCCTTAAACGTATTCTTTCGGTAATTAATTTGTAATGCGCTTCTTTCCCCATAATTAAATTTTAATTATTTTTGGGATGAGTGAATTGCAACAATAAGGGATAAATCAAATATGATAAATATTATTTAAAATATTCCTTTTACCAGCAGACAATTATTTACCTGAATAACTAAACTTCATCCTTAGTATTTTTCACCAAACCAATTCCTGAAAGAAAGAATAACAGACCTATTATTCCATAAACCATTAAGCCACGTGTTTGTTGGCTGTGGTTGACAAACCCATAACCAGCATATATAAGGGCTATTACCCCTAAAATGGTTAATATGGTTCCGAAAGTGCGTTTTACATTCATAGGTTTTAAATTGATTATGTTAAGACAACTGATTTTAACTTTTGTTTTAATTACACAAAAAAGCCTGGTTTCAATTGTTGAAACCAGGCTCAAATAACTTAAACAATTGATAATTCTTCAGATTACCAAACGCCCAATCGGTTTTCTGGGGCGATATACATTTTCGCTGTTGCAGGAACATTGAATGCTTTATAAAAAGCCTCCATGTTGTAAACTGGCCCATTAACACGGAACATTTCAGGACTATGTGGATCTGCTTTTAAACGCATACGCATACGCTCATCTCTATTCTTAATCCGCCATACTTGTGCAAAACTTAAAAAGAAGCGTTGGTCAGGTGTAAAACCATCAATTTTTTTATTTTCTTTTCCTTGTTCGGTCAGCTTAAAAGCATCAAAAGCGATATTTAAACCACCGATATCAGCTAAGTTTTCGCCTAAAGTTAATGCACCATTTACGTGCTGGTTATCAAGAAGCGCAAATTTGCTGTAAAACTGCTCTACCTTATCTGCTTTAGTTTTAAACTTAGCAGCGTCGTCTTTAGTCCACCATTCTTTTAAATTCCCAACAGCATCGTATTGACGACCTTGATCATCAAAACCATGAGTCATTTCATGTCCGATAACAGCACCGATTGCACCATAGTTAATGGCATCATCAGCATTGAAGGCGAAGAAAGGGAATTGCAAAATCCCCGCAGGAAACACAATTTCGTTATAGGCTGGATTGTAGTAAGCATTTACTGTTGGCGGAGTCATAAACCACTCGCTCTTATCTACAGCTTTACCCAACTTAGCCATCATTTCTTTATAGGCATTTTTTTGAGCTGATTGAAGATTTGCAAAAAAGGTATTTTTAGCAATTTCTACATCATCGTACTTTTTCCATTTATCAGTATAACCGATTTTTTTAACGAAAGCATTTAATTTTTCAAGTGCCTTTTTCTTTGTTTCAGCACTCATCCAATCTAAATTTTTAATGCGTTGCTCGTACACTTTCTGTAAGTTATTAACCAATTCAAGCATACGTTTTTTAGCCTCAGGTTTAAAATACTGCTCAGAATACAACTGGCCTAGCAAATCGCCAAGATTATTATCTGCGTTATTAACCATTGATTTCCAACGCTCAGTTTGAGATTGGCGACCTGAAAGTGTTTTATCGAAAAACTCAAATCTTGCATCTCTAAACTTTTGTGTTAGCGCATAAGCACTCTCATTTAATGCATCGAATTTTAGCTTTTCTTTCCAGATTGCGATTGGTTGTGTTTTTATAAGATTACCTAAAGCGACATAATATTTCGGCTGACGAACAATTATAGTATCTACACTAGCACCTAATTTGCTTAAAACTGACTTGAAATCGATATTAGGCACTTGCTTTTGGAAATCGCTGACAGCGAATTTATTGTAATTTTTTTGAGGGTCGCGTTGCTCTACAGGTGTAAAGTGCGATTGTGCTAAAGCCGTTTCGAGCTTTAGTATATCGATAGCATATTTAGCTCCATTAGCTGAATCGCCAGCAAGTGCAAAAATTTTAGAAATATACGCTTGATACTGACTTCTTATCTTTTTTGCCTTATCATCCTGATCCAGGTAATAACTTCTTTCAGGTAAATTAATCCCCGACTGAGAGAATACCAATGCATTTTTAGAACTTATTTTATCATCTGGCTCAACTGAAAATCCTAGTAAATCGCCTTCTGCATTTTTATAACCATCAGCAATAAAATTAATTAAATCTTTATCATTCTTAATTGCATCAATTTTCGACAATAAAGGCTTAATTGGTTCAATGCCCAATTTTTCGATGGTAACAGAATCCATTCCGCTGGTATAAAAATCACCAACTTTTTGCTCCGCTGTTCCCTTTGCGGCATTTCCTTTAGCAGCATTTTCTAAAATACCTTTTAAATTTTTAAGGTTATCGTTATACAAAGTATAAAATGAACCCCAACCAGTTTCCGTTTTCGGAATTTCAGTATTTTTTATCCATTTTCCATTCGCATAAAGGAAAAAATTATCACCTGGCTTTACAGTTGTATCCATTCCAGCTGTATCAAAAAACACAGTGCGTTGGTCTGCCTCAGTAACCTGATGGCTTTTATCATTCTCGCAAGCAGCTAAAAATAGTAAAGCTGCCGCTGGAAGAAATATACTTTTTTTCATATGGTTAAAATTAGTTAGTTAAGTAAAGCTACAAAAAGGAGGATGTAGTTTGTATGATTTTTTTTATAACTTCATCAAAAAAATCTAATTATGCAATACGCAATTTACATTCTAATTATCTTCGGGGTTATAATCCTTTTAAGTTCGTTCGTAACTGTAAAACAAGGAACCATCGCTGTAATTACTGTTTTTGGAAAATATCAGCGACAGTTAAGACCAGGATTAAACTTTAAAATCCCGTTAATTGAGCAAATTTATTCACGCATTTCGATTCAGAATCGTTCTGTAGAATTATCTTTTCAGGCTGTTACACAAGATCAAGCTAACGTTTATTTCAAAGCGATGCTTCTGTACTCTGTAGTTAATCAGGATGAGGAAACCATTAAAAATGTTGCCTTTAAATTTGTTGATGCAACCAATTTAATGCAGGCCTTAATCAGAACTATTGAAGGTTCGATTCGTGCTTATGTTGCAACACAAAAGCAAGCTAATGTTTTGGCTCAGCGCAACGAAATTGTACTTCATGTTAAGGAACAAATCGATCAGGTTTTAGATGGATGGGGTTATCACTTACAGGATTTACAGTTAAACGACATTACCTTTGATGAAGAGATTATGCGCTCAATGAGCCGTGTGGTAGCTTCTAATAACTTAAAAGCAGCTGCTGAAAACGAAGGACAGGCTTTATTAATTACCAAAACAAAGGGTGCAGAAGCTGATGGTAATGCAATTAAGATTGCAGCTATGGCAGAACGTGAAGCGGCGCAACTTCGCGGTCAGGGTATTGCTTTGTTTAGAGAAGAGGTGGCAAAGGGTATGACTAATGCTGCACACGAAATGCAACAAGCTAACTTAGATACATCGGTTATTCTTTTCACTATGTGGACAGAAGCAATTAAACAATTTGCAGAATATGGCGAAGGAAATATTATCTTTTTAGATGGTAGTACCGAAGGGATGAATAAAACGATGAAAGAAATGATGGCGATGCAAATGAACAGACAAAATGAACCAAATTCGCCATTGAATAAATAATTTCTATTCTAATTATTAATCATAAAAAAGCCGCTTAAGTTTACACTTAAGCGGCTTTACTTTTATATTTTGATCTGATTAGTTATTCTTTGGCATTAAACCAAGGTTCATAACATAGTTGCCAGATTGCTGCATGAAATCGCCCATCACATGTAAAGATTCATCTTCAATAAAGTCGAAAGCATCTTGTTTAGTGGCTTTATCGCCTTTTTTAATTGTAGGTAAGCCTCTTGCTGTTCTTAATTCGTTAACACGGGCTAAAGATTTAATTTCTTGTGCTTCGCGTTCTGCCTTAAGCTTAGCTTCATTCAGTGTAACCGATACTTCGGAATCACGTTTCTTCATTTCTGCAATATCTTCTTTCAGATATTTAAAATCCAAAGAATTAGCAATACGTTGTTCGCTGTTTTTAATCAGATTTGGTTTAACTGGTGTTAAATTCGCAACCATTTTAAAGTTCGAGCTTGGAATAACATCCCAAGGCAAAGCAGATGGTTCTGTATCTTCACCGATTTTATCCATTGGATATACCGATGGGAATACAACATCTGGTGTTACACCTTTATGCTGAGTACTACTTCCCGCTACTCTATAGAATTTAGCCATAGTCAGGTTAATCTGACCCAAGTTAATATCGGCAGCAGTTGTAGCTGATGGAGCTGTTCCTGTTGTTTTATTTTTGGTCACTATAGCAGCCATTCTTTGAAGCATACTTGGATTAACCAACTTATTTAAATCGATAGATGATTGAACTGTTCCTTTACCGTAAGTTTGGGTACCCATAATAATACCGCGGCCATAATCCTGAATTGCACCTGCAAAAATTTCAGAAGCTGAAGCACTTAAACGGTCAACCATTACGCCGAAAGGGCCATCCCAGGCAACGCCCGAGTTTTCATCCTCATCAACTTCAATTTTATTACGTAAATCTTTAACCTGTACAACAGGACCTTTATCGATAAACAAACCTGTTAACGAAATAGCTTCAACCAAAGAACCACCACCGTTACCGCGTAAATCCATTATAATTCCATCAACTTTATCAAATGTTTTTAAGGAGTCGATTAGTTTTCTAACGTCGCGGGTTGTGCTTTTGTAGTTTTTATCGCCAGCGTTAGCAGCTTTAAAATCGGCATAGAAAGCAGGTAAAGTAATAATACCCATTTTGTATTCTTTACCGTTTTGATTTATGGTTTTAACTTTCTTTTTTGCAGAAGTTTCTTCCAAAACTATTTTATCGCGAACTAATGATATGATTAACGGTTTAGAGGACATTTCTTTGCCCGAAGGAATTACCTTTAAACGAACTTTCGTTCCTTTAGCGCCTTTTATTTTAGCTACAGTTGCATCTAATCTCCAGCCAACAACATCAACAAACTCGCCATCGCCTTGGGCTACAGCAATAATTCTATCACCAGGACTTAATTGCTTATCTTTAAAAGCTGGTCCGCCAGCAATAATTTCCGAAATTTTTACAACTTCGTTTTCCAATTGTAAACGAGCACCAATACCTTCGAAAGAGCGAGACATATCTTCGTTGAAAGCAACCGCATTTACTGGGTTAAAGTAATTTGTATGTGGATCAATCGATTCTGTAAATGCATCCATTAAAATTTGGAATACATCTTGATTATTTGTTTTAGCAGTTTGCGATTGAAGATTTTGATAGCGCTTCGTTAATGTTTCTACATTTTTACCTGCTGCTGTTCCCGCTAAATTCAAATTAATTAATTCGTACTTAACACGTTTTTTCCAGGTATCATTTAAAGCGGTAATAGAAGCTGCCCATGGCATTTTCTCTCTATCATAAGTGTAAGAATCAGTTTGATTAAAATCGTATTTGTTTTTAATTTGAGCTAGAGAATAAGAGAAATATTCGTTTAGGCGTTTTGCATAAACATTATAGATATAAAATGGAGCACTTAAATCGCCGTTTTTGAAATCATCATCCAAAGAATATCTGTATTTTTCAAATTCTTTAATATCAGAGGCTAAAAAGTAATTTTTACCCTGATCTAAAGATTTGATATACTTATCTAGAATTAGTGATGAAATGGAATCATTTATTTCCAGCTTCTTGTAATTGTAGCTTTCTATTAAGTTAACAACTTCTCTAATAACCAATTGCTGCTGTTCATCTGGTTTAACATTGGTAACACCATCAACAACAGGCTGTGTTTTAGGAGCCGCTTGGCAAGCTAGTACTGCAGCGGTAAAAAGTACAAAAAATATTCTCTTCAACATCTCTTTAAATAATTTAAAATCCATTTCTAATTCTATATAGCCAATATGATACCATTTTCTCAAATAAACAAAAAAGAGACAGCTTTATTACCGTCTCTTTTTAAAACGTATCAAATCTAACTAAAAGCTTTTTATTTATCAATCTTCGAAAATAACGATATTGTAAGCTTTTTGTTTTAAAATGAAGACTTTAAGTAGGAATTTGGGAGTAAGATTACACTCTAATTATGACTATGTTAAATAGTGTTAAATTAATTTGCAATAGCGTAAATCAGTTAAACTTCAATGTGAATTATAATACATTGAAGGTTTTACTATTTCTTTGAAGAGAGTTTGCTTGCGATAACATCGCGTGCATCTTTTATTTGTGCTTTATACTGATTGCTTTTGATCGAGCTTGCTAAAAGTTCTGCTTGATTTAAATCTTTTGATGCGAGTATAAAATCTTTCTTCTTAATTTTTACCTGCACAAGGCCTAAAACAGATTCAATGTATGAAGTATTACTTTTTAGTTGCTTAGCCAAAATACCTTGTTGTGTGTAAAACCACATGGATTGTGTGTATTTGTTGTTGGCTAGATAAACTTTACCTAAAATATTATAGGTATTCATTTGCCCAACTCTACTACCCATTTTAGAGTAATTTTTTAAAACTACATTCAACAGTATCTGTTCTGCATCACTAAAACGACCTAACTGATAATGCATATTGCTCATTTTAATGAGCGCCTGGCAATAAAGATTAAAGTTTTTTACGGCATTAAATTCAAAAGCCGCTTTTCCAAATAGAGTTAAAGCCTCACTAAAATCACCTTTTTTCTCTAGGTCTTCTGCATCTTCAAAGTAGTTATTCCCTTCAGCCAAATCATACTTAGAAACCGCAATATTTATGGCGCTGCCACCTAATCCAGGCTCCTGGTTATCCGATTTATCTATATTTTGTGCGTAAAGTTGTAAAGAGGCAAAAAGGCTTAAAAAAGCCATAACCATTTTAGTCATGCAACAAAAATAATACTTTAATTCAATTTTTAGCTAAATACCTGTAAATTAACATCAAAAGCGGCCCAAACCATGTATGGATGCGAATCACAATGGTAAACTTCGCCTTTTGCAGTGATTCCAACTACTCCAGCAAAGCCATCGAATGCTTTAAGTTCGTTAAACGATTTATCAGAAGCATCTTTCAAAGTAAAACCGTCAGTTACCCTGGTTACAATTTTTGCAGCTAAAGCGCCACTTACTATATCTTCACCAACACCTGTACAAGAGATGCCAGCATATTGGTTGGCGTAGTTACCCGCTACCGTTGCAGAATCGCTAACGCGACAAGGAATTTCGAAGCCTTTTCCTCCAGTAGAGGTTGCAGCAGCAAGATTCCCATCGCGATCTAAAGCGACACAGCCAACAGTTCCTTTATTATTTTGTTGATTTAATTTCGCTTCGTACTCTGATTGACGTTGAGGAGTAATTGGACTAAAATAATCAAATCCGTTTTTACGGGCAAAACTCTGAGCGCCTTCACCACTTAAAACACGATCATCATACGTTAATAGTTGTTTTGCAATTTCAATAGGATTTTTAACATCTTCGAGATTGATTACACCGCTAAATTGCTCTGTTTTACCATCCATTAAAGCGGCACTTAATCTCACTTTACCATCGCTTTGAATTTGAGAACCAATACCAGCATTAAACAGTTCGTTATCTTCTAACAAAGCAACCGTATAAACAACCGTTTCGAGGGCAGTATGGGTTTTTAAATATTCGTGACCAAGCGTAACAATATGTGCTAATGCATCTTGCTTGGCTTTTTTTGTTTCCTGGTTGGTGGATGATTCACTAAAAAAGCCACCGTGTATAATTAATTTCATTTTGTCAGTATCAAGGCATGAGTATTAAGCATCAAAATATAGGGGTTAAGTATTGCGATTTCAATATTAAAAATAGAAACATAATGCGTTGTTCGCCTTACTATCAATTTTATACTTAAGCCTTACCCAGCTGGAATAACTTTTGGATGGTGAATAACTAAACTGTGATCAGTTAGATCATACACATCGCCATCGCACATTACATGTACCACCATATTTTTTATCGATACAGGCTGCCCCATTTCAACATCAGTTAAGTTTGTATCAGCCATCTGGCGGCCATCAACCAAAATAACCATTCCAGAGCCAATCGCCTCCATTATGTGCCCATCTGAGATAAATAAACCTGTATCTTCGCCTAAACCAATACCTAATATACCTGGGTTGCTTGCTGCTGCGTATAATAAACGGCCAATTCTTCCGCGTTGAACAAAGTGTGTATCAACAATTACATCGTCAATAAACCCTAATCCACCAGTAATTTTAACTTCGCCCTTAAGTAAAGCATCTTTACTGCTGCCCTGATAAATCATATTTTTAGAACTTGCTGCTGCGCCAGCCGAAGTTCCTGCAATTACTACAGATTCATTTTTATATTTTTCTAAAATGATTTGATGGATTTTCGTGCCACCAAAAATTGAAGATAAGCGTAGCTGATCTCCGCCTGTAAAAATAATTACGTCGGCAGCTTTAATACGCTCACAATTTTCTTCCGAATTTGAATCTTCGCGATTTGCAATGTTTAATACACCAACATTATGAACATCTAATTGTGCATAGGCTTTAATATACTCTTCACCTACTTTTTCAGGCATTAAAGAAGCCGTAGTGATAATTTCAAAACGTGATTCAATATCTTTTATCGATTCGGTTGTAATTCTTTTTAAAATCCCACGTTCAAAGAAATTCATGTTTTCGGGCAATCCAAATTGCGTTTCTGCAAAGCTGCCTGTGTTTATTGCACCACCAATAATGATGAGTTTACCTTTCGGAACCATTTTGTTGTGTATTATTATTGTATCAAAAAACTCAAATATATCAGCTTATGATAAAAAACACGACTTATTTTGTCAATAATATTCACTTTATTAACAAACGTTAAAATAATTCTGTCAAAATTTGCTACTCTTCATACTGAAAATAAAACAATTATATCAAATATTTGATTTAGGTATTTGCAGTATCTACTTTCAAAATAAATGCATAATTTACAATCATCAATTTCATTATCAAAATTTGAACTAAAAAGGCAATCCCAATTCCTTGTTTAACAAAAAACGACAAAGCATTACATGAAGATATCAAACATACAAGTACTAAGAGGGCCGAATATTTGGTCAATAAGTCGCAAAAAATTAATTCAAATGCGACTAGATTTGGAGGAATTAGAGCAAAGACCAACAAACACAATTGAGGGATTTAGTGAGCGAATTGAGAAATTGCTTCCCAGTATGTTTAGCCATCGTTGTTCTAAGGGTGTTGAAGGAGGATTTTTTACTCGCGTAAAAGAAGGAACCTGGATGGGACACGTAATAGAGCATATTGCGTTAGAAATTCAAACTATTGCTGGAATGGAAACTGGTTTTGGTCGTACCCGCCAAACTAAAACTGAAGGAATATATAACGTCGTTTTTAGTTATCTGGAAGAAAAGGTAGGTGTTTATGCAGCAGAAGCAGCTGTAAAAATTGCACAGGCTTTAATTGATAATGTAGAGTACGATTTAGAACACGATATCCGCAGGATGAAAGAAATCCGCGAACTCGAAGCCCTTGGCCCAAGTACAGGTTCAATTGTGCAGGAAGCAGTTAGCAGAAATATTCCATGGATTAGGCTTAATAAAAGTTCGTTAGTGCAGTTGGGTTATGGCAAAAACCAGGTTCGTTTTAGAGCTACGATGACGGAAAAAACAAGCAGTATTGCTGTTGATATTGCAAGTAATAAAGAGGAAACCAAACGCTTATTAACGGAGGCGGCAATTCCTGTGGCATCGGGTGTTACCATTTCCAATCCAGATGAGTTAGAAGCTTCGGTAAATAAAGTTGGGTTTCCACTAGTTTTTAAGCCTTTGGATGGCAATCACGGTAAAGGTGCAACCATTAATGTTAAAACTATGGAGGCTGCAAAAGCAGCTTTTGAATACGCAAAGACTTATTCTCGAAGGGTTATTATCGAGAAGTTTATTACTGGCTTTGATTTTCGAATATTAGTAATCGACCATAAAGTTGTTGCAGCAGCGCAACGCGATCCTGCTCATGTAAGAGGAAATGGAATTCATACCATACAGGAATTAATTGATAAAGAAAATGAAGATCCGCGTCGTGGCTATGGGCATGAAAATGTACTTACCGAAATCTCGGTTGATAGAGACACGTTAGATTTACTAGCCAAAAAAGAATATACATTAGAAACGATTCCTGAAAAGGGCGAAATCGTTTACCTAAAATCTACCGCAAACTTAAGTACAGGTGGAACATCAATTGATGTAACCGATATTGTTCACCCCCAAAATATTTTTATTTGCGAAAGGATTTCCAGAGTAATTGGATTGGATATTTGCGGAATTGATATCATGGCCCAAAACCTTACTCAACCTCTTACCGAAAATGGTGGTGTTGTTTTGGAGGTTAACGCTGCACCTGGTTTCAGAATGCATTTGGCACCAAGCGAAGGCTTACCTCGAAATGTTGCAGCGTCTGTTGTAGATATGCTTTATCCGCAAGGCAGATTATCACAAATTCCAATTATTGCGGTAACGGGAACAAATGGCAAAACTACAACAACCCGCTTAATTGCACATATTATCCGCAGCAATGGTAAGCGTGTTGGTTTTACCACCAGCGATGGCGTTTACGTTCATAACACCATGTTGATGAAAGGCGATACAACTGGCCCCGTAAGCGCAGAATTTATTTTAAAAGATCCAACAGTAGAGTTTGCTGTTTTGGAGACAGCCAGAGGAGGCATTTTAAGGGCAGGTTTAGGCTTTAACGCTTGCGATATTGGCGTGGTGACCAACATTCAGGAAGACCATTTAGGTATTTCTGATATTCATAATCTTGATGACTTAACCAGAGTAAAAGCTGTAGTTATTGGAGCTGTGCGCCGTAAAGGTTGGGCTGTATTAAACGCCGACAATGGTTATTGCGTTAAAATTGCACGAGATGCCCGTTGTAATGTTGCTTACTTTAGTATGGATGAAAATAATCCTGTAATTAAGGAACATTGCAGAAAAGGTGGTATTGCAGCTATTTATGAAAATGGCTTTATCACAATTAAAACTGGCGATTGGAAATTAAGAGTTGATAAAGCAACGCATATTCCACTAACTTTTGGTGGCTCCGTAAACTTTATGATTCAGAATGTTTTAGCTGCAACTTTGGCTACCTATTTATGGGGTTACAAACCAGAAGATATCCGCTTATCGCTCGAAACTTTTATTCCGTCGGCAGCACATACGCCAGGAAGGATGAATATTTTCAGGTTTAAAGAATTTAAAGTGTTAGTCGATTTTGCTCATAATCCTGATGGATTTAATGGAATTAAAGCTTATTTACAAAGTATTGAAGCAACAGAACACGTTGGTATTATTTCGGCAACTGGAGATAGACGAGATGAAGACATTATGGAAACGGCTCGAATTTCGGCACAAATGTTTGATAAAATCTATATTTGCCAGGAGAAATATTTACGCGGTCGCCAGCAACAAGAACTGGTAGATTTATTGGTAAAAGGAATTACGGAAGTAGACCCGAACAAAGAAATTATCATTAACAATAAAAGTACTGAATGCTTGCAGATTGCAATTGAAACTGCTAAGAAAGGCTCTTATTTAACTATTTTAAGTAACACGATTGATAATACGATCCAAAGAGTTACGGAACATTTAGATCGGGAACTAGAGGCATAAATTCTTGCAAAAAAGTAATCAAATAAAAACCCGCTTATTGAAATTCAGTAAGCGGGTTTTCTATTTAAAAAGCTAATTCATTATTGTGAATCGCGTAATCTTTTGATTTCATCATGTGAAGTTCTTAATGATGCTTTTTGATCGGAAATCAACTCCCTGATATTAGAAGGCAATTCTTCTTCTTCAAGTGCCATTTTATATGCATTTTGAGCTGCATCTTCTCCAAATTCGCAATTATTTAAAACAGTCTGGCGATCGTGACCCGTGAATAAAGCCTTAACATCCATCCAACCTCTGTAAATTTTACCTGAAGTAGTGGTTCCAGTATCAATGTCTTCACCAGAAGCTGCGATTTCTGTAGCCAAAGCCATTTTATATTTCTGACTTTCTTCAATCATATTTAAAAATAAAGATTTTAAATCCGCATCGCTATCTGTTAATTCCTGACGAGCTTTTTCATAACCTTTTATACGGTCGTTGTTAATTTGAACTAAATCGTTTAAAACCTCTGCGGTTGCTGTTGTAGTTTTCATGTTTTTATTTTTTATAGTTTCGATGTACTAATTCAACACAAGCAATCAAAAAAAAGTTTGTCATCTTTTTTAAATACTTACAACAATTAGCTATACTACGCTTTAATCGATAATCAAAATAGGCCTTAATTAGACCGCAGACAAACAAAATCTGTAAATGTTAGGATTGCGTTAAGCTACAGTCGCATATTTTTTACTTAAAATCCGAACTCAAAAAGCTAAAAAATTTGTTTTATAAATGCACATTGCAAATATTCAAAAACCATCAAATCCTTACATTATGGACGCTTTTACTCAAAACCCTCCCGATGGTGGTACCATGTACACCGAAACAAATCTTTATCAACTATTCCCCGAGCCTTTAAATGCCATAACCAGTTGTTTCTTTTTGGCCATAGCAGTTTATTTTACTTTTAAAGTTAGGGGTAGTTTTAAGCAGCACACCTTCATGAGTCTTGTTTTGGTACTACTTTATATCGGTGGAATTGGCGGAACAACTTACCATGGGTTTAGGCGATGGCCGATATTTATTATGATGGATTGGTTGCCAATTATGCTGCTCTGCCTATCGGCCGGAGTCTATTTTTTGGCAAGAATAACGAAATGGTATTTTGCTGTTTTTATTGTTTTTATCTACGCGATGTTTCAATTTTTCTTAAGAAAAGAATTTACAGGAGGCGACTTTCAAATATTCATCAACATAAATTATGCATTTATGGCTGCATTGGTTTTATTTCCTGTTTTTGGCTATTTGCTTAAAACCAACTGGAAGAATGGGAAGTGGGTGGGTTTTGCACTAATTGCATTTGTATTCGCTCTAACCTTCCGTATTGCCGATAAGTGGGAAATATTGCCAATGGGAACACATTTCTTATGGCATACTTTTGGAGCAGTTGCATCTTTTTGTATGCTTAATTTCATATACATGGTTAACGCCAAAGAAATTAAATCTTAATAAAATCTTCATTCTTAAAAGGTGTAAATCTACTATATTCGTAAAAAAAAATAATTTACAAATGAAAAAAATATTGATTTTATCCGCACTTATATTGGGCTTAAACTTTGCTTCGAACGCACAAGGAATTTTAAGTAAAGTAGGTTCAGCTGCTGCATCGGCAACGGGCTTTGATGCTACAAGTCTTACCTCTGGTATTTTAGGTAAGTTAGCACCTGCCTTGAGTTTAACCCCAGCGCAAAAACCTACGGTAACTACTATAGTAAAAGATTTCTTAGTTCAAAAAGCAACCATTATTGCGACCAAAAAAACTGATCCTGCTGCATACCAAAGTAAATTTGGAAAATTAGCTTCAGGATTAAAATCGAAATTGGGAACAGCTTTAACTGTGGCTCAACTTGCAAAATTTACTGCGCTAAAACCTGCTACTAATACACCTTCGAACGTGCTATCTCAGCTTTTCTACTAGTTGAATTTTTATTTGTGGGAGATCAATAAACCTCCCACAAATAAAATTAAAGCAACTTTGAATGTGCCTTTGAGTAATCCAGATTCTTTTGATTACCTATGGCATACTCGATTCCACCGTATAAATGTTTTAAAAAGCGATCTTCTTTCCAGCTTTCCTCGGTGTGCCCCATTGAAGTATAAAAAGCTCTTCCACCATCAAAATTGTGGTACCAGCTAAATGGGTGGAATTTACCATTTTTACCGCCTTTGTAAGAAGATTCATCTAATGTAATTAGTACCTTGATATCTGGGTTGATACTTTTAAAGTTATATAACTCATCCCTGTGCATCCAAACAGAATCGGTCATAAACTTTGTTGAAGGATGTTTTTTATCTTTAATAACAAAGCGTGCATCCTGCTGCGCTGGATGATCTAAAAAATAAGCTCCAGCCAATTTACCATACCAAGGCCAATCGTATTCTGTATCGGTTGCCGCATGAATACCTACGTAACCACCTCCAGCTTGTATGTAACGTTCAAAAACTGCTTGCTGTGCATCATCTAAAACATCACCTGTGGTACTTAGAAAAATAACGGTTGCATATTTCTTCAGGTTTGCTTCTGTAAATAAAGCTGCATTTTCAGTGGTGTCTACAGTAAAATTATGTTCAGCACCTAATTTCTGAATAGCTATTTTTCCAGCTTCAATAGAAGCATGTCGAAAACCTTTAGTTTTTGAGAACACTAAAACCCTGGGTGTTTTTTTAGCTGAAATATAACTTTGCAGGAAAGTAACGGCAAGTAGTAACAGGCAAAAAGAAAGAATCTTTTTCATAATTATGGTTGGTTAGAGATTTGAATCAACCTAAATTAAGAAAGTTGTTTGATAATTTCTTTACATCTTTCTTCAACTTGTTGGCAAACTGGGCTAAACAGACTGTTATCCCAATATGGGTCTGTAACTTCATCGTTATCCAAAAAAAGCTTCACCTTTTTCCGCTCTAAATCATTTTTTGCAAGATTTTGAACATCCCTCAAATTATTTCTGTCCATCACCAGAATTAAATCATATTCGGCGAACATTTTATGATTAAACTGTTGCGCCCGCTGATTACTGATGTTGTAGCCAAAAGATTTAGCTGCCGAAATACTTCTATGATCAGGTGCGTTTCCAATATGCCAGTTTCCTGTACCTGCTGATGCGATTTTCCAATTTAGATTTTGTTCATCAGATAAATGGCGCATAATGCCTTCGGCAAGTGGCGAACGGCAAATATTGCCAAGACAAACCATTAAAATTTTCAAAATTATAGGCGCTTAAAATAATAAATAAAGTTTTTTACTTCTCTTTATAGATGTAAACAAAAGTATAAACAATTCCAGCTTGGGGAGCGGTAGTTACGGTTTGTACAAGTTTACCTTCTTTTAATATTAATGGTGAATTTGGCGATGATGATAAAAATATTTTGTCGCCATCTCTTCTCCAGGTTGCAACGCTTTTGTTAATTACGAAAAGATCGCATAATGCGCCATTCGACCCCGCTGTGAAAGTACCATCCTTTGCAAACGAAATAGTCATTGTGGCGTCGCAACTACTCGGTCCCATTAATTCAAGATAGTTTGAGCTTGTTTTAGTGCCAATCGTCATTGCTGGGCTAACTGTTTTCGATTCTATTTTCCAGTTTGTGCTGGTAAGCGTTTTGTCTACATCTTTTTTACACGATAGTGCAGTACAGATTACGAGCATTAATAATAGCTTTTTCATTTGATTAGATTTGATAAGTTAAACGTAGTAAATTATTAATACGCTACAAAGGGCAAAAGAAAAATCCCCCAGAATTTGGAGGATTTTTTTTTTAGAGAAACTATCCGTAAATATCATTCAGCATCTTTGCTAAACGAACACCACCTTTTAAAAGCTGTTGATTAAGTGTATCTACCCACTCAAAGTTATAGCGGTAACTTAATTTCGAATCAGGTTTGGTTTTATCGTATATTTTAGCACAAACGGTGTAAGATTCGTAAATGCAATCTTTTAAACTGGTATTTTTCCAATTATATAATTGTACTGCCGATGGGTGATTGATTGCCTTCGTATATTCTGTATAACTTAATTGCTGATACTCGATTAACTGCTCATCCCAAACACGGTGTAAATTAGATTTTTCATTAAACCATAGTACAGAAACCCTGTTACCACCTAAATCTTCTTTGTGGGCAACATGCATAGGCTGACATAAATCGCCTGCCATGTGTACTAACATGCGTAAGGCTAATTGTTTTTCGGATGCAGTGCTGCTCTTTTTCTTTAAAACCGCCGTTAAATCGATTATTTTATTGTAAAGGTTTGGCGCCTTCTCTGTTTCTAAAATACTGAAAACACCTTGTTTATCCAATCCTCCAGGAAGGTTTACAAAGTGCCAGTTATACATATAGTTATAAGTAGAATCCGACTTGATGAAATCGCCCCAGTTTGCACACATGGCTAAACTTTCGGAACCTAAAATTGCTTGTATCGCTTTGCGAGCTTTCAGTGTTAGGTAACTATCGGCAACTTCGCCGACCACACGATGACCGATCATGCCCCAGGCTTTAACTTGAGTTGGCACGTAAGCCAATAATACTATCGCTAATGCAATAACTAATTTCTTTTTAATTGATGATATCATTTTTATAACTTTTTTTGTACGCAGGTTATTTTTTCTTTAAACGAAAGTTTAATCTCTCGCTGATCACTCAAACTTTCGAGTAAAATGGAATCGGCAGTACGTTTTTTAATGAGAAAATTTTGGTCGTACCGGCCAATGCGATAACAGCCCGATATTTTTTGTTTATAGTTGGCATAGGTAAAAGTTGCTCCAACAAATAAGGTGTCGCCTTTTACAGCATAGACGCCTTTTGCATATTCTTTCCAAACGCCATTGTTATAGCACGAATCTTCGTAGAAATTAATTTTACTATGCGTTACAAAATCTATATAAACTGAATCGCAGCTAAATTTAAAGTGATGTTGGGTATAGTTTTTTAATTTATCGCTAAAAGCAACTGAATCTTCGTTCCAAATGCCTTGCATAAATGCTTCGCCTTTACCCTGAATATTAGGACGAGGAGAGCAGGCAAGCTGCAAAACAGAAAAGGCAAAAAGAATGATGTACAAAGGCTTTAACCTTGAGGAAAGATGGATGATTTTCAAACCACGATGTTTGTTTTTTGACTTTTGCATTTTTAGCAGGGCAACTATTTTAAATTCGAGCACTGTTTTGAGTTAAATAAACCCGATTGTAGCGGAAAGCTTTTTGTTGTAGCAACCGTTAATATATTATAATGCTGAGGTATGAAACAGATGCTTCGTTCCTCAGCATTTCAGAAATTCAAAAACTTGAAGCAAAAAGCGGACTATCGAATCCGAAAAACTACAGTCTTTGCTTTACCCAAAATTTTCATTCAAAGTCGAAAGTAAAAACATTTATCCTTCGACTATGCTCTTAGGATTACCATGTTTTTACTTTCTTAATGGCGTTATTTCAAGCTACCAACCATATCTTCCGGACGAACCCACTCATCGAATTGTTCGTTGGTCAATAAGCCCAACTCTACAGCCGCTGCCTTTAAAGTTTTGTTTTCTTTGTGTGCTTTCTTTGCAATTTTAGCTGCATTTTCATAACCAACATGAGGGTTTAAAGCAGTAACCAACATTAACGAATTTTGTAAGTGTTTCTCAATTTCGGGCAAGTTAGCAGTAATGCCTTCTGCACATTTATCGGTGAAAGAAACGCAGGCATCGCCAATTAAACGAGCCGATTGTAACACGTTTGCCGCGATTAATGGTTTGAAAACGTTCAACTCGAAATGGCCAGACATACCACCAACCGAAACTGCAACATCGTTACCTATAACCTGAGCACAAACCATGGTTAACGCTTCTGGTTGCGTAGGATTAACTTTTCCTGGCATAATTGAAGAACCTGGTTCGTTATCGGGAATTACGATCTCGCCAATACCACAACGTGGGCCAGAACTTAACATACGTACATCATTAGCAACTTTCATTAAAGCAACAGCAGTACGTTTTAAAGCACCAGAAAGCTCAACCATTGCATCGTGAGCGGCTAATGCTTCGAATTTATTTGGAGCAGTTACGAAAGGTAAACCTGTTAAATCGGCAATTTTTTTAGCTACTAAAACATCGTAACCCTTTGGTGTATTTAAACCTGTACCAACAGCGGTACCGCCCAAAGCCAATTCGGCAACCATTACCAAAGCATTTTTAATAGCCCTGATGCTGTTATCGATTTGTTGTACATAACCCGAAAATTCTTGACCTAAAGTTAAAGGCGTAGCATCCATAAAATGGGTACGGCCAGTTTTAACTATCGAACTAAATTCTTCGACCTTTTTAGCTAAGGCATTTCTTAAATGTGTTAAACCTGGAATGGTATTTTCTACCGTTAATTTATAGGCTGCAATATGCATTGCAGTTGGATAAGTATCGTTTGATGATTGCGATTTGTTTACATCATCGTTCGGGTGAAGCACTTTTTTATCATCGGCCAATGCGCCACCATTAATTACGTGAGCACGATTTGCAATTACCTCATTTCCGTTCATGTTACTTTGCGTACCAGAACCTGTTTGCCAAATTACCAATGGAAATTGATCATCTAACTTACCCGCAATAATTTCATCGCACGCTTTTGCAATTAATTCTGCTTTATCTGCAGCAAGTACGCCAAGCTCGGTATTAGCCAAAGCTGCCGCCTTTTTCAAATAGCCAAAAGCATGAATAATTTCTTTAGGCATCGAACCTTCTGGACCGATTTTGAAGTTATTGCGTGAGCGTTCGGTTTGTGCACCCCAGTATTTGTCGGCAGGCACTTGAACCTCGCCCATGGTATCGTGTTCTATTCTGAAACTCATTATATTTTGATTTTTGTTGTGGCAAATTTAAGTTTTTAGATTTTTAAAGCGTTGGATTTATGTAAGATATTTAATGCAAAGCGAAATATAATTAGAAAAGGCGCAGCTGTGGTTTTTGCTGAGCATTTAGCTAGTTTGGTTTATAACCGAAATTACCATTTTGTACCACCTAAACCTTACTTAGCAGAAAACCGAATTTCAATTTTTCATCACGAGCGGATTTGGAACGAGGGCTAGACCGCTTACAATCTATTGTGATTGCTTTTCAAATAAATTAGAAATTTACAGGCAGCATACTCATATAATCGCTCAGTGGCATATGCTCAGTTTTTAAGAAGGATTTTTCCAGGTTTTTAAGACAAATAATCCGTGTTAGGTTGAAATCGCGATATTGGTTTCTGAAATGACACCAGGCAATTAAATGCCAGCTAAAAGCATAAAAGATTAAGCCTATTGGTTCTACTTGGCGTTTGCTTATTTCTTCCTTTGCATTTTTATAATCTAATTCGATCATTTGCTTATCGGAAATAGCATTTTGTATTAATGACAGGTATTCGTAATTGAAAGATAATCGTTCTGGAACTTGCAATTTGATGTGCTGGTTCATGGTTTCCAGTTTTTCTTTCTGACTGGTTTTTAAAACAGCCTTTACCTTTGTTAACGCTGATGAATAATGTGAGCGAATGGAATTATCGGCAAAACCATTAACCAAGCTTTCTACTAATAAAAGGGCGTTTGCTTCATCCATATTAAAAGAAACTGGTGGCAGAAAATAACCCTGAACCAAAAAATACCCCTTGTTTTGCTCGAAGCTTACAGGAATGCCTTGTTCGCCTAAAGCTTTAATATCACGATATACTGTGCGAACGCTCATATCGAATCGCTCGGCAATTTTTTCTGCGCTTATATATTTCCGCGATTGCAGTAAAGTTAAAATTCCAAAAAGGCGGTCGATGCGATTCATAGTTTAGGCTGGAATAAAATTAAGTAATTATTTCAAACCTTTTAGGTTAGGTAATTGTATTAATTAGTTCAATATGTCTTTTTGGCGAAAACTTACGTTAAATAGTACGACAGAATCTAAATATTAATGGCGGCCGTTATTCAGAAACGTTTTTTCAGGGCAATAAAAAGTAAAGTGATTATTGGTTTTTTATTCGCCTGTTTTGCCTTGCTTTTGGCTTGGGGAATAAGCAAGTTTGCTTTTACCAGAATGCTGAATACGGTTGAAGAAATTTCTGCCCCAAATGATCGATTAAGAATTGTAAACGATTTATCGCATAAAATTGCGAGGTTAGATCAGCTGCAACGCGATGAAGCTTTTAATAAGCAAAACAATAACAGTTTCCTTAAAGAATCGCGAAAATTAAGATCGAGTTTAGATACTTTAAGTAAGTTATATAATGGCGATTCGCTGCAACTGGTACGAATAAAATCCATCAAAAATCTACTCGTAGAAAGAGATAAACAATTTATTTCTTATTTAAAAGTTCGTGAAACGCTGGTTAATACTAAATCTTTCTCTGACGAGGTTCAGAAATTAAATGAACTGGTTACCACTCGAACCAGACAAACAGATAGCGCAGTTTTAACAACTGAAACCACAACCTCTACCACTACCGTTGCACCCGAAGAAGAAGAAAAATCGAGAGGCTTTTTGAGCAAGTTATTTGGCAAAAAGAAAGCCGATGTTTACAAAATTATTAATGAAGAGTTTAAGGTAAAACGCGATACTTTAAACGCCAAGGCCGAAGACAGCATTATGAAAAGCATGACTGGCTCTTTAAAAACCATTGAAAAAGAACAGCGGCAAAAAAGTGAGAAATTTTTAAAACGTGAAGCTGATTTATCGAATGCCAGTAATACTTTAACCAATCAAATGCTGCAAATTTTGAGAGAGGTTGAAGCGCAAGCGGTAACACAAGTAGATTTAAATGGCATACAAGCGAAGCAGGTGGTTAACGATGGTATCACCCAAATTACAACAATAATTATTGCATTCTTTTTGATTACTGTTATTTTACTTTATCTCATTTTAACCGATATTACCAAGAGCAATAAATATAGAAAAGAACTGGAGGCTGCTAAAGACGAAGCCGAATATCATGGCAAAGCCAAACAGCGTTTTCTTTCGAATATGAGCCACGAAATTCGTACGCCTTTACAATCAATACTGGGTTACGCCGAACTGATCACACAACAAGAAAATCCTAAGAAAAAAGACATTGATGCAATTTATCAGTCTTCCATCCATTTGTTACAGATTGTAAACGAGGTTTTAGATTATAACCGAATTATTTCGGGAGAGTTTAGCTTTAATAACCAGGTATTTGATATTAGAAAAATTTTGGATGAAGTTACCTCTGTAATGCGCCCTCTTGCCGAACAGAAATCGCTTAAATTAATTACCGACTTAGATTTAGACCATGTTGAATTTGTTAAAGGCGATGCCTTTAGATTGAAACAAATCTTGTTTAACATTTTAGGCAATGCTGTGAAATTTACGCTAAAAGGCCAGATTAATTTAGCTGTATCATGCAAGAAACAACAAGATAGCTTACATTTTCAATTTACAATAAAAGATACTGGAATAGGTTTTGAAGAAAAGGATATTCCGAAAATATTTAATGAATTCGAACAAATTGAATCGCCTGAAAAATATGTAATTAATCAAACTGGAACAGGTTTAGGCTTACCTATTGTTAAGTCACTAATCGAAGCACAGGGTGGCCGCATTCATGTAAAAAGCAAGCCAGGTTTAGGTACAACCTTTAATATTTATTTAACTTATAAAGAAACTGTAGAACGCACAAATGACCTGCTAGACTTGGATCATTATACAATTGTAAATCCAGGTACGGTTTGGATAATTGATGATGATAAATTAATCTTGGATTTATGTGGTTTAATTTTCGAGAAGAATAAAATCCCTTATAAAAGTTTTAGTTTGGTGGCCGACATTTTAAACGAAACACCGCTTGACGATTTGAAATATGTACTTGTTGATATGCGCCTACCTGAAATGACGGGCTTGGAGCTTTGCCACATCTTAAAGAGAAAACTTCCAAAAAACATTAAGTTTTACGCCATTACAGCTCAGGTTTTACCTGAAGAACGTAAAATGGTTTTAAGCGAGGGCTTTGATGGTTTAATTATGAAACCTTTTCAGACGGTAGATTTATTATCAATTTTTGATAAAACAGAAATTATTACCGAACAACCTGAATTCGATTTTTCATCAATTGAGAAAATGACTTTCGGCGACCAGCAAATGCTGGAGAAAATTCTCAACCGTTTTAAACAAGATTGCATTGATGATGCTGCTGAATTAAAAATTTATCTCGATGAAAATAACCAGGATAAAACGAGATTACTTGTTCATCGACTTGCTGGCAGAACCGCACAAATGGGCTCTAAAACTTTAGCACACGCATTTAGAATACTTGAAATAGAAGTAGCTGAACAAGGAATTACAAATCAGCATAAAGAAGAAATTTTGCTGCAGTTGAAGAAGTTGAATGCCTTGATAAAAGTTATGGAAGAAATGGATTATATGGTTTAAATAACCGCAAATCAAGCTAACCTTAATGCAAAGATTCGCGAAGAACAATAAACCCTCCTTGCATTTTTTCTTGTACGGTGAAGTTAAGAATTACTCAATCCCATATCGTTCCATCTTCGCGTAAAGTGTTTTTCGGTCGATATTAAGCATTTTTGCTGCCTTTGATTTATTATATTTTGCCTTGATTAGTGTTTCTGCAATCAAAGTTTTTTCGTTCTGTTCATTTACAGCTTTCAAATCTGATGAATTGCCTGGCAAAGTTTGCTGATTAACCGCAATGGTCATTTCATCAGGCAATGCATTAACCTGCGCAATATCGCCTGGACTTAATAAAACCATTCGTTTAATTACATTACTTAATTCCCGTAAATTACCTGGCCAGTCGTAATTAAGCAATAACGATTTTGCATCAGCTGAAATACTTTTAACATTTCTATCTAAATCCCGATTAGATAGCTGTATAAAATGATTGATAAATAATTCCAAATCAGAACCTCGATCCCGCAAGGCAGGTAACTGAATTTTAAATTCATTTAATCGATGATATAAATCCTCTCTAAATTCGCCCTGTTGAATACTGTTATTTAAATCGTCGTTTGTGGCCGTAATAATCCGCACATCAACAGCGACTTGTTTCGTACTACCTAAAGGTTGAATTACCCTCTCCTGTAAAGCCCGCAGCAACTTTATCTGAACCTCATAACTTAGGTTCCCAACTTCATCTAAAAAGATAGTTCCGCCGTTTGCAGCTTCAAACTGACCTTTTTTATCGCTTAAAGCACCAGTAAATGCACCTTTTACATGCCCAAATAATTCGCTTGCAGCCAAATCTTTCGATAAAGCACCACAATCGATGGCTACGAAGGGCTTACCAGCACGTTTACTTTGCTGATGAAGGGTTCTGGCGGCAAATTCTTTTCCCGTTCCACTTTCACCTTGAATAATTACCGACATATCTGTCGGAGCAACTAATGCAATATGTTCATATAATCTGTCGGCAATTGCGCTTTTGCCTCTAATTAAATCAGAATCAACTTTTTCAACTATAATGTCTTTCGAATCCTTTTTAGTTAAAGAATTTTTGATAACCATTAAAAGTTCATCTGGATTTACTGGTTTTGTTATGTAATCGAAAGCACCAAGTTGTATAGATTTTACTGCTGTACGAACATCGTTAAAGCTTGTCATGATAATAATCGGGATAGAAAGTCCCAAATCTCTGACATGGGTTAAAACTTCGAAACCGATTCCGTCGGGCAAACGATAATCAATTAAAAGCAAATCGAATTCCTGATTTTCGATTAATTTAAAAGATTGCTTAATATGAGTTACGAGCGTAACCTCATGTTTGTTTTTAGTTAAAAAACCTTCAAGTAATTGAGCAAATGTTGTATCGTCTTCTAGAATCAGGATTCTCGCCATACAACAAAAATAAGAAAAGCCAGTTAAAAACTGGCCTTTCTATTAAGGTAGATGAAATTTTTGAGGGTTATTGAACTGGTTTACCGTCTTTATCAATTTTCACAGAACCTGTTTCTGCTTCTTTTTTAACATTGATTAGGTAATATTCTTTTGCTCCTTCTTTAACCGACCAAGCTTCGGTTGCGGTCCAGCCTTTATAAGCATCAGATTTTAATGCTGTTGTAACTGGCTCAGGTAATTCTTCCAATTTAACTGGAGTTTTTACTGCACTATCTTGAACTGCAACAATTGCAGCATTTTTAATTGTATTTACTTCGCTCGCTTGTACTGCTGAGAATCCTGCAAATGCTAAGAACGCAGCTGATAAAATTAATTTTTTCATGGTTATAGTTTTTATTTAATGCGTAGCACGGAGGCTACGCTTATGTTAATTATGCCTTAAAGGCTTATTATATATTTGAAATTGATTATTGAACTGGTTTACCGTCTTTGTCAATTTTCACAGAACCTGTTTCTGCTTCTTTTTTAACGTTAATTAAATAGTACTCTTTTGCACCTTCTTTAACCGACCAAGCTTCTGTTGCGGTCCAGCCTTTATAAGCATCAGATTTTAATGCTGTTGTTACTGGCTCAGGTAATTCTTCCAATTTAACTGGAGTTTTTACTGCACTATCTTGAACTGCAACAATTGCAGTAGTTTTTAAATCTTTTACTTCACTTGCTTGTACTGCTGAGAACCCTGCGAACGCTAAAAATGTAGCTGATAAAATGAACTTTTTCATAGTATGATTTTTAAAATTTAATATGTGTAACAATACTTGCTAATGTTTCATAATAATGCCAAAGCAGGTCAAACAAATCAACTATTTGATTTTCAGTAATTTAATGGTGTGCCAGAAAAATCAAATTGTGGAGTTTCTCCACACATTGAGGGTAATGACTACAAGTTTTACAGTCATTTTTAAATCTACCCGAAGAAACACTATATTTAAATAGGCAATATTTCAAATTGCGGCTTATTTATAATTATATGGGAATCGCTAAATCAAATAAATTATGGTTGCAGCAATGGAGCTCTGATTTAATCGGATTGCTATTTCCAAATCTTTGCAATGCCTGTGGAACGCCACTTTTTAGTGCCGAACATTTAATTTGCACGAAATGCTTATACGATTTACCCTTTACAGATTATCATCATCATGCCGAAAATAGAGTAGCTAAACAACTTTGGGGGCGATTGCCCATAAACGCAGTAATGGCTATGTTATATTTCAGGAAAGGAGCCAAAGTTCAAAACCTGATTCATAATCTTAAATATAATGGAAAAACTGAGGTTGGTATTTTACTTGGCAATTTACTTGGAGAAAGATTAAAGAATGCACCAATTTATCAAGATATTGATTTAATAATCCCAGTCCCATTGCACCAAAAGAAACTTAAACTACGAGGCTACAACCAAAGTACTTTTATAGCAGAAGGCGTATCAGCTAAAATGGAAGTTTCGTTTTCTGAAAATATTTTAGTCCGAGCGATTTCTACAGAAAGCCAAACCAGGAAAAGCAGATATAACCGTTACGAAAATATGAAAGCAGTTTTCAAGATAAACAAACCAGAAAATATTAAGGAAAAACATATTCTATTGGTTGATGATGTAATTACAACTGGCGCAACATTGGAAGCATGTGCAAATACGCTTTTAGAAAACGGGGCAGCAAAAGTTAGTATTGCCGCACTCGCTTTCGCTGAATAATTTTCTCATATTTGGATTATGCGTTCAATAATTGGAGTTTTTTTATTGTTAATCTTAATTTCGGCCTGCCGAAAGGATGAACGCATTACAACCGATCCCAATGCTAAGTTAAGTTTCTCGAGCAATGCCATTTTATTCGATACCGTTTTTACATCAATCGGCTCTACAGTTAGAAAAATCAAAATATCAAACAAAAACAACGATGCGTTAAATATTTCAGAGATCAAACTCTCAGGTGGTAACTCTTCTCCTTTCAGTATAAACATTAACGGACAAAATCTACCTTCCCAAACCAATCTAATTTTAAATGGTCAGGATTCTTTAAACCTATTTGTTAAGGTTACGATAAATCCAGATTCGAAAAGCTTATCTTTTCTGGTAAAAGATTCTATAGTTTTAATTACAAACGGAAACAGACAAGTTATCCAACTTGAAGCTTACGGACAAAATGCTGTGTTTATAAATAATCAAAGTATTACTACAAATACCATCTGGAACAAAAACTTACCTTATATTATAAATGGTTCAGTAACAATAAAAAATGGTTCGACATTAAACATACAGCCTGGGGCCAAAATTTACTTTCACAAAGATGCGATTATGAATGTTGAAGGTTCGTTATACGCTTCGGGAACAGTTTCAGAGCCGATAGAGTTCTGTAGCGACAGATTAGAAACCGTTTACAGCGATCAGCCTGGCCAGTGGAAAGGAATTTATCTCAAGTCGAGCGGAACTGGAGTAATTAAAAATGCAATTCTTAAAAATGCCTCAGTTGGCATTACATCCGATTCTTTATCGGCAAATAATACGCCCAAGTTAATTTTAACCAATAGCATAGTTAAAAATATGCAGGTTGCGGCTTACATTGGTTACCATTCAGAATTATTAGCTTTTAATAATCTAATGCATAATTGCGGCAATTATTTAATATACGCCATCGGCGGAGGAAACTATAACTTGAAGCAAAATACCTTTGCAGGTTTTAACCTAAATTTCCCAAGAAAAACCGCAGCTTTAACTTTCTCTGATTACCTAACAACTAAGGCTTTTAACAATTTACAGTTAAATTTAACCAATAATATTATTTGGGGTAGCTTAACTAATGAGTTAGATATTCAAAAGAAAAGCACGGCAATCGTTCAATCAAACCTTTTCAGCAATTTAATTAAGACTACAAATACAGGCTATAACAACAATGGCAATATGATTAATATCGATCCCTTGTTTGCTTCTTCCAGTCAAGGTAATTTTGCATTACTGAATAATAGTCCAGCTTTAAAAAAAGGACTTGATTTATCCGCAGATGTTTATTTTAATCTTTACCTGAATCATGATTTAAATAACATAACAAGAATTTTTCCCTCATCTTTAGGTTGTTACGAAAATTATTAATTTTTTTCACTTTTGATAAAACAAATTATATTTCATAGCGTTTATATATTCGAGAGCGTTAATTTAGATGGTAAGGGTCGATATTTCTTCAAAAGAATATCGGCCCTTTACTTTTAAAAAGACTTTAAGTTTAGCTCTTCAATCTTTAAAGCTATAGCTTCAGCAATTTTTTGCATGCCCGCATCTCCAGGATGATCTGCTACCTCCTGGTTAGTTACCGAGTGGATAAGCCCATCCTCCCCTTTGATTAAATCTCCGATAAAAGATATATTTTCGTTTCTCGCTAAATGCGATAATGGCACAAACATTAATCCATTCTGATTGGCAAAATCTTCCAAAATGGCAGTTACATGAGTATTTAACCAAAATGTTCCTGTAATCATAATTTTAGAAGCAGGACTACTGGTTTTTATTTTATTTAGTAAAGCCTCTAACGATGGATACAAATTCTTAGGATCTCTGATGTTTTCTCCCAGCCTAATCAACACCAAATCTGGGTTATTAAGCAAATGTTTATCTAAAATCGATAAATCGAACGTTAGCGGACTATTCTCCCATCCTGAAATGTTAACTGGTTGTATCGACGCCCTTGTTAATTTCTCTAGAACATGAACATAATCTTTGTCTTTAGACGTAGCTGCCATGCCCCAATTGCCATACCAGCCAATTGAGGCATCGGGAACATGTATGGTTATGCTATTGCCAAGAATTAATATGTTTTTAAAACTTCGGGGTAATTTTATCTCTTTCTTGCAGGAAATAAATAGTATTATAAAAAATAGAATATAGAATTTCTTCATCCGCAAAACCTAAATATTAAAAATAATAATTTATAACAAGGCCCTTGTTCAATTATGAAAAAGGGCCTTGTTGTAAACAAAAAAGAGATATTATTTATAAAGCGGGAAAGTGCTTACTAACTTAATAACTTCAGCTTTCACTGCGTTTAAATTAGCTTCATCTTCTGGGTTTGTTAAAACCTGATCGATTAAATCAACAATTTTTTCCATCTCTGCCTCTTTTAAACCACGAGTGGTAATTGCAGCAGTTCCAACACGGATACCTGAAGTTACAAATGGTGACTTATCATCAAAAGGAACCATGTTTTTGTTAACTGTAATTTCTGCTTTCTCTAAAGCATTTTCAGCAAGTTTACCAGTTATATTTTTATTACGAAGGTCGATTAACATTAAGTGATTATCTGTTCCCCCAGAAATAATACCATAGCCCTTAGCTACAAAAGCTTTAGCCATTGCTTGTGCATTGGCTGCAACTTGTTTAATGTAAACACCATACTCATCGCTTAATGCTTCACCAAAAGCAATTGCTTTAGCCGCAATAATGTGTTCTAGCGGGCCGCCTTGAGTACCTGGAAAAACAGCCATATCAAGCAAGTTACTCATCATACGAGTTTCGCCCTTTGGTGTTTTTAAGCCCCATGGATTCTCAAAATCTTTACCCATCATAATCATACCACCACGAGGACCACGTAAAGTTTTGTGAGTAGTAGTAGTTACAATATGGCAATGAGGTAGTGGATTTGCCAATAAACCTTTAGCAATTAAACCTGCCGGGTGTGAAATATCAGCCAAAACCAAAGCACCGATTTTATCAGCAACAGTACGGATGAAAGCGTAATCCCACTCGCGAGAATAAGCCGAAGCACCACAAATAATTAATTTTGGTTTTTCTGCTAAAGCAACTTCTTCTAATTTTTTATAATCGATTAAACCAGTTTCTTTATCTACACCGTAGAAAAATGGCTGATACAATTTTCCTGAAAAATTTACTGGAGAACCGTGAGTTAAGTGACCGCCATGCGAAAGATCGAAACCTAAAATTTTATCGCCTGGTTGAATAACAGCTAACATTACAGCAGCATTGGCCTGTGCACCAGAATGTGGCTGTACATTAACCCATGCAGCACCAAATAATTCTTTTGCTCTATCGATAGCAATTTGCTCTACAACATCTACAACCTGGCAGCCGCCATAATAGCGTTTACCTGGTAAGCCTTCTGCATATTTATTGGTTAATACTGAGCCAGCGGCTTCCATAACCTGCTTGCTTACAAAGTTTTCTGATGCAATAAGTTCTAAACCGTGCTCTTGGCGGTCTAATTCCTTATCAATAAGTTCAAAAATTTGGTTATCACGTTTCATCCTTAAAATAGGTTTGTTATTTTTTTGGCAAAAGTAACAATTTTGAAATTAACTAAGGCCGTATTAGTCAACTGCTTTTACATTAAAGTTATTAAAGCCGCTCCCAATGGTTATCTCAACGATTTGTTGTTGCAACATTTCTAAAATGGCCAGGAAATTATAAACAAAATGTACTTTATTCTCCGAATTCTTAAGCACCATAGCAAAATCGATTTGCTTGTTAAGATCTAAAAGATTGGATATAAAATGTTTCTGCTGCTCAATTGTATATGGATATTGAACAACAGTATGCTTAACCTCCTGGCTCCGCAGCTCATATTTCTGCATGGTTCTGTGGTAAACCATAAGTAGTTTATATAAATCTAGCGATAAAAGTTCGTCTTGATGAGTGGAGGATTCTGCGGCAAGCGTTAAATCATTTTCGATATTACCTCTTCGCTCCTGCTGCATTCTGGCATCCTCAAAAAACCTAAGCTCTTCGGCAGCCGATTTAAATTGTTTATATGCAATTAGTCGGGCAATTATATCTTGCTCTGGATTAATCTCATTTCCAGCTTCATCAATTTCAATCCTCGGTAGAAGCATTTTAGATTTTATGCGCATTAGGGTTGCCGCAACGAGAATAAACTCACTAGCTACCTCAACATTTAAACCCAACAACTTATGAATGTAGGATAAAAAGTCGTTGGTAATTTTTGAAATTTCTACATCCTGAATATTAAGTTCATCGCGTTCGATAAAAAATAATAATAAATCGAATGGGCCTTCGAAAACGGGAAGTTTAATTTCAAAATTCTCAGTTTGCATCTCTAAAACAAACTTAATAAATTATCGAACACAATTTAATTCCTGGTTTGTTAAAAATATATCTTACTCAACGATTTGCCACTGATTATCGACTAATTTTACCTGTTCATCAGCTGTTGTAGTTATTGAATGTTTTTTTCTTAAATATTAAAACAAAAATACCTTTCTTTGTATCTTGTTTTTTACCCAAAATACCGAATGCAAGTAAAAGCTGGTCCCCTATTATCTAAAATTAACTATCCTGCTGACTTAAAGCAATATAGTGAAGCTGACTTAGAGCAAATAAGCCAGGAATTACGTCAATACATTATCGATGTTGTGAGTGTAAACGGAGGGCATTTTGGCTCGAGCCTAGGTGTTGTCGAATTAACAGTTGCCTTACATTATGCATTAAACACGCCTTATGATAAGTTAGTTTGGGATGTTGGCCATCAGGCTTACGGTCATAAAATACTAACTGGTCGCCGCGAACTTTTTCATACTAACCGTATTTATAAAGGCATAAGTGGTTTTCCGAAAATAAGTGAGAGCGAATACGACACATTTGGTGTTGGTCACTCATCTACTTCTATTTCAGCAGCTTTAGGTATGGCTGTTGCCTCTCAAATTAAAGGCGAAACAGATCGACAGCACGTTGCCGTTATTGGCGATGGCGCAATGACAGCAGGTTTAGCTTTTGAAGGTTTAAACCATGCAGGAATAGAAAATAGCAATGTGTTAGTAATCTTAAATGATAACTGCATGTCTATCGATCCTAACGTTGGTGCATTAAAAGAATATTTAACAAGCATTACAACCTCAAAATCTTACAACCGCTTTCGCGATGATATTTCTAATGTGTTAGCTGGACTTTCTAAGCTTGGCCCAAATGCACATAAATATGTTAAGAAGATTGAGAAAAGTATAAAAGGAACACTTCTTAAACAAAGCAATTTATTCGAAGCTTTAAACTTTAGATATTTCGGTCCTGTTGATGGCCATGATGTTAAACGCTTGGCATCAATTATAAAAGACTTAAAGGAAATTCCTGGACCTAAGTTATTGCATTGCATTACCGTAAAAGGTAAGGGCTTTGCCTTAGCCGAAAAAGACCAAACAAAATGGCATGCACCAGGTCTTTTTGATAAGATTACGGGCGAGATTAAAAAAAGTATACCAGATAAACCGCAGCCCCCAAAATACCAGGATGTTTTCGGGCATACCATGGTAGAACTGGCTGAAGCTAATGTCAAAATTGTTGGGATTACGCCTGCAATGCCGTCTGGCTCATCGTTAAACATTATGATGAAAGCAATGCCCACCAGAGCTTTTGATGTGGGGATCGCAGAGCAACATGCGGTTACTTTTTCAGCAGGTTTAGCTGCGCAAGGGTTGGTGCCTTTTTGTAATATTTACTCGAGCTTTATGCAAAGAGCTTACGACCAGGTAATTCATGATGTAGCCATACAAAAACTAAATGTAGTTTTTTGTTTAGATAGAGCTGGTTTGGCTGGCGCTGATGGCGCAACACATCATGGCGCATACGATATTGCTTATATGCGCTGCATTCCGAATTTAGTGGTTTCATCGCCAATGAACGAAGAAGAGTTACGCAACTTAATGTTTACTGCTCAGCAAGAAAATGCTGGCCCGTTTGTTATTCGTTACCCACGTGGTAATGGGGTTATGCCCGATTGGAAAAGGCCTTTCAAAGCATTAGAAATTGGTAAAGGCAGAAAAATATGTGATGGCGAAGAAGTTGCCATTTTAACCATTGGCCACGTTGGAAATTTTGCCGTTGAAGCCCGTGCAGAATTAAATAGCGAAGGCATTTATCCAGCTCATTACGATTTACGTTTTGTTAAGCCTTTAGATGAGCAAATGCTTCATGAGGTTTTCTCAAAATATAAACACATCATCACGGTAGAAGATGGTTCTCTACAAGGTGGCGTTGGCTCTGCTGTATTAGAATTTATGGCCGATCATAACTATAATGCAAGTGTAATTCGTTTAGGGATCCCAGATGAGTTTATCGAGCACGGAGAACAAGCTGAACTTTGGGCAGAATGTGGTTACGATAAAGCATCGATTATTGAAGCGGTTAGAAAAGTAGCGGTTAAACGCACAACAAATACAATGGTTGGATAATAATAAATCCAGATTTAAAAGTAAAGGCCTCGTTTAAAATTTAAACGAGGCCTTTACTTTTTATTAAATATTATTAAAAGTCAGAATAAAGATTTCTGAATGAACTTCTTAATCCGAAGGTAATAATTCCTGTATTACTTGTTCCAACAGCATTACTTTCTCTGCGGTAAATACCGCCCAATTCTAAGCGAAGGTTATATTTTGGATTGATAATATAGGCAACTCTTCCTTCTGCATAATACAAATCTGTACGAAGACACTGAGTAGTATAATTACCAAGTTGGTTTTTAGCATCGTAGTAAGGAATACTAAGATCTTTACCGTAATCCTGGCCATTAACACTTAAACCATATTTAGCATATTGCAACTGGCCCGTAAAATCAAATCTTTTATATGAATAATTTGCAATTCCAAGCAACTCTCTGAAATTGGCACCTAATCTGTGCGCCAATGGCTCCGAATAAGAAGTGTAACTAACAATTGGTGTACGACCAGTATAGGTATACGGTTTTGCAGTATTATACTCCAGCAAATAATTAAGGTTTTCTATTTTGAAAATATCCGCACCTCTAATACCTAATTGCCAACCGTACTTATTTCTCGAACTTCCGTTACTTGAAAAGAAATTTTTAGCCTCAAATTCATCAAGAGCAAATTGGCCGTAAGCAATAACTTCTTTTGATAACTTATATTTTGCAGTTAAACCAATCATTGAGTTATCAGGTGAACCACTCGAAGCTTCAACCGGACGCAAGAAAATTATTGGATTCGCGTAGCCCCAATCAAATCCTCTTTTATTTCCTAAATCATCGGTTTCGCCCCAAATAATTGCATCAAAAAACCCAACAGATAGTCGATTATTTACATTCCAATCTAAATAGTGAAAAACACCACCCTTTTTACGGTTTCCAGCATCGTATGATAATTTTGGAATATTTGGATCTTGCATTGAAGTCCATAATGCCATGTATTGAACGTTACCTAAATTTCCAGTAAGCTTTAAAAAAGGGGAAGGAGAAGCAACATCAGATAAAAGCATTGAACGATAACCATCACCAATAAAGTTTTTATCGTAACCAGCAGTTACGTTTAAATATTTAACTGGCGTATAGGAAATTGATGCGGTAACATAAGACCAATCTAATGATGTTTTACCAAAATTTGACCCATAATCACGATTATAAGATTGGCCTGGAACAACATTTATGCTTCTTGCATAATCAGTATAATATTTTGCAAATTGTCCTTGATTTTCAAAGCCGCTTGTGTAAAAAGAGAATTTCTTACCAACCGTACCACCAACCTGGTAACCACGGGTATTTAACCATAGATTTTGCTTTCCAGAGAAATCTTTACCGATTTGAAAATCAGGTAAAAAATCTGCATAAAAAGTATATTCGGGTTTTTGAATGTCTATTAAATGCTCATTAAATATTTTTCGGCTAACCCACGAATGCCTTGTAGAATCAATTCCAACACTCAATAATTGTTTACCATGTTCAACCAATAAACTATCATCAATAAAAAAAGGCTTTAAACTACTGTGAAAACGAGTTTCAGGGTTATAAACCTCTCTATTAAGCTTTTGGTAAAATTGATATGAATAGGGTTGGTATTGAGATTGAGCCTGTATTTGGCTAACAATAAAAATCAGGAATAAAAAGGGTAAAAGTTTCTTCATCAACATAGTTTTCTCATTAAAATGATTTCGCAAAGGACGGAAAATAATTTGGTTTGTCTTAGAAATCATCAAATTTCTGTATTAAATTTAGACTTATGGAATTCTAATTTGCGTTTTTATGCCCCACAAGCACTTGCCAAATGGTTAAAAAGGTAATTTTTAAATCGAGTAATAACGACCAGTTTTCTAAGTACCAGATATCAGCTTTAACTCTTTCTTCCATTGAGCCATCTTCCCGGGTTTCACCTCTGAAACCATTTACCTGAGCCCAGCCAGTAATGCCTGGTAAAAGAAAATGCCTTACCATAAACTGATCGATTAAGGCTGAGTATTCGGCTGTATGCTGCAACATGTGAGGACGGGGACCTACGACCGACATTTCACCCAAAAGCACATTAAAAAACTGCGGCATTTCATCGATACTGCTTTTACGCATAAAAGCACCAATTTTAGTTACACGAACATCTTTAGGAGTAGCCTGCTTTGTATCGGCTTCGCCATTTACGTACATACTTCTAAATTTCAGGCAATAAAAAGATTGGTTATCCTTTCCCGAACGAAGTTGTTTAAAAAAGACTGGGCCTTTCGATTCCATTTTAATTAGAATAGCCATAAGAGGAACCAGCCAACTCATAACTAATACAACAACCAGGATGGAAAAAACAACGTCAAAAATTCGCTTTATAACCTGGTTACTGAGTGTTTCCAGAGGTTCAGTTCGCGGGCTTAATACAGGCAAATGCCCATACAGCTGCACCATTACATTCTTCTTAAAATAATCCTTAACATCTGGCACCAGCTTAAAACGAATCATCGCTTTATCTGCCTGTCGCATTAAAACATCAATTTTTTTTAACGCCCGATCTGGCAAGGCACAGTAAATTTCTTTTACATTACTGTCTTTTACGTAATCGATACATTCATCAACATTTCCAAGGATATACCGTTGACCCAATTTTTCAAGTGCATCATCAAAAAAGCCTACAACCTTATAACCCAAATGAGGGTTTTTATCTAGATAACTCTTTAAATCCTGGCCCAAAGGACCAGCACCTACAATTACAACCTCTTTATAATTTATCAGTTTAGATCTTTTTGATCTCCTTAATAATAAGAATCCAATTTTACCAGCAAAGAAAACGGGTGTAAAAAGTAATCCAGTAGTAATTAAAAGCTTATAAGAAATGCTGAAATCTCTTAAATAGATAACCAATATGATTATAACTACTGAGAAAAAAAACAAACTCCAGAATGATTGCTTTATTGTCGGAATTGCATCCTTGATAAACATATCCTGATATAGTTTGGTGATTTGCGTTATATTAAACCATACAAAATTGATTAGTAGAATATGCAAAACACTGAATTGATGCCCATCGTTACTATCAGAATTTCCGTATAGATAGATGTATCCCAGATATCCAGCAAGATTAACAAGAAGAAGGTCTATTAATATACTTATTGTCTTATAATAAGTACTATTGCTTTCAATCATTGATGGGGTAAAGTTGTTTCAAATATAGCTAGTCTGGTTATAATACATATAATTTGGAGCCAATATTATTGATCGAAACCCCTGTATTATCATCCCACATCCACAAAAAACAAGCCAATAATACCATTTGAAAAAAAAATCAAACAATTTGCCAACAAGCTTTATAACAGACCAAAACTGAATGGCTTTTTCTGTTATTTATGGAAGATTCTTTTATGAATTTTTTTGTAATTATTTACGATGAAGATGAGAAGCTTTGATTTTGTTTTTATGCTATTATTAATGCTGTAGTAACTGTTGTATTTATCAAAGTTGTGATCTTTTAAGCTTTTAATATAATCTTCAAATAATGGGCGAACATCGGGCCTGTTGGTGAAACTGTAGCGGTTTTGATGCTTAGATAAGCTATCTACCTCTAAACAATCCATCGTAGCCCCACTAAAATGATAGAAAATTAACGATTCGTTTCCATTAACGGTATAACCAGAGGAAGCAGGAGCAATTATTCGTTCATGCAGATTCCAGTACGCAACATTGCATCCTAAATGGCGCAAGATGTGAACACCCTTAAAATAAATCGGAACCAGATTTAAGCAAAGCTGCTCTGCAAACATTCCGTTTTTTACATCGATAAAGCATTCGTTTCTCAACTTTTTCATCCACCAATCCAGAAAGGCAAAGGCATTTTCATCTCTCTTAACCGCAAAAAATCCGATGTTAAAAACCCCTGAACTTAAAAAGTTTCGATCATCAAAACTATAACCACTTTCAACCGAACTCAGCGCATGCGGCGTTAAGAGAATACTATGTGTAGCTAACTTTTCGTAAACAACGTTTATCTGATCATAAAGTAATATATCACTATCAAAAAACACAATGTCGCTCACATCATTCCACGTGTTAAATATGTGGTAAGCAAAATATGGCTTCAGAGCGGCATTTAATTCAAGCGTACTGTACTTTAAATACATTTCGGGCAAGAATGAAATTTTTAAATCTGAAGCTTTTAAAATTTCATAGCGTTTGTCTTGATCTCCACAAGCAGTCATTATTTCTTCTGAAGATATTTCTCCGATTAAGCAAATAATAAACTTACATTCTGGATGAAATTTACCAACAGATTCTGCTAAAGAAAATGCTCTGGCAATGTGATTATAAGTACAGGTCGTATAGATAACTTTCATGAATCTCTGCAAACATAAAGGAAATTCATTAGATTTGAAACCAAAGTAGAAACACCTTGTTTATAATTCCTTTTATATATTTATCCGCTTTTTTCTTCTCATTAAAGCAACTCGTTGCAAAAAACAAGCAAGGTATATTTGTTTTCTTAATATTTGGGTTACCAATCTACATCACCAGTTTATCGGTTGCGTTACAGTCTGGCTTTAAAGGCATAATACCGTTAATGCAGCCTTTAAAAGAGCTCCTTATCCTGGTTGCATTGGGCATAAGTGTTTGGGAGTTAAAAAGAAAATTTCGTTTTCAAACAATCGACTATATTATATTAGCCTACTTCGCCTATACGCTTTTATATGTTTTTCTGCCCGTTGGTCCGTTGCCATTTTTAGAAAAGGCAGTTTCCTTTAAAAGCACAACTTTTTTTGTTTTTGTATATTTTACAGGAAGGTTGATTAGCCTCAAAGAAATCTACATTAGCAAGTATTTCCAGTTTTTTCTAGTCGTTATTATTCTTGCATCTGTTTTATTGGTGTTTGAGATTTTAACCAGCCAGCACTTCCAATCTTTAACTGGATACGCAGATTTTAATTTTTACTATTACAATCAAGAACCTGAAGGAAATTATGGTCTTTCCTGGACATTTGAAACCTCTACAGGACTAAAAAGGTTTGCCAGTTTTTTTGCAAATCCAATTGAATTTGGAGCGGCGACACTTATTTCATTGTCTATAATTGCAGGCCTTTACACCAATGATCAATATAAATTCAAACCGAATACTATTGGCATTTTAGCAACTATTGCAACCCAGTTCAGCATACTATTCGCCCTATCGCGAGCATCTTTAGCTAGCTATTTGATTATGATTTACATTTATGCGCTGGTTACCAAAAATAAACTCATTTTACGCTCGATATATTTTATGGTTGCAGCAGGTGTACTTTATTTCATCTTTTTCCTATTTGTACTCCACCCCGATTTGTACGATTTTATTTACGAAACCATCACTTTCACAAACCCTTCTAGCGTGGGACATATTATTGCCTGGCTTGAAGGTATAGAAGCCATCGTTAAGCAACCTTTAGGCCTTGGTCTTGGGGCATCTGGAGTTTTAGCCTCAACAACTGGTGGTGGCACTGGAGGCGAAAATCAATACATTATTATTGGCGTACAAACAGGTATTATTGGACTTATGCTTTACCTCGCTGCACATATTTATCTAATCAGAACCTGTTGGATATGGTATAGAAAACTTACAGGCAAAAATAAAACACTTTGCCTTACATTGCTTTTAATTCAAATTGGTGTTATTATACCAATGTTAACGTCTGAATTAGAATCTTCAGCTTACATATCATATGTAAGCTGGTTCTTATCAGGTTTATTTATAAATGTTGTTTCGTACAAAAGCTTAATTCCAGCTCATGTATCTTCTAAAAATTTAGAAGCTCAAGCTGCAAAAATTTAATCTATACTTTACTTTTATCAAATGCTTTGATTATTGATACCGTATCATCAATATTTGCTTTAGAAGAAGCGCCAAATAAAATAGATTCGATATTTGGTAACCCGCAAACATATTCAAGGGCATCCTTTGCAGGAATTGCTCCACCACCAAATACCTGCATGGCAATGGCTCTGAATTTACGTTCTCTTAATGTTTTTTCGTAAAGCTCTTTGCCTCCAGACATTCTGAAACCTTGCTTATTTATAGATGCACAAATAATTGGATTTTCAATTCCACCCTCATTCAATACATCTAAAAGTTTGGGCATATTCATGGTTATATAACCAGCTTCGGCATTGTACTTAGCTTTGACATGGGCATGAAACGCGATTAAAATCTCCTTCATCCCTAAACCTAACAATAAATCGACTACAACATTTTGAAGAAAAATAACTGGCGTGTTAATGCCTTTAAACATTTTCATTTCTGCATCAACCAGTAACTCCATCATCGAAAGATAATCTTTAGATAAAAAAGCCATACCGCCCTTAAACATAGAACCAATGAAATTACCTGGAACATATTCTTTTAATGTACCTAAAATACCAAGTTCGGTTACCGCATTAGCGTACTTGTGTGCATAAGGCATACATGGAAAGATTTTAAAATCTTTGTATTGATCAGGATGTTTCCTGATGGTATCGCAAATATCAGAAATCCGATCATGCGTGGTACACATAAAGGTATTTATGCCCGATTCAATCGCGATATCAAGGGTTTTAATAATCGCCGAATTATCTTTAAATTTAATAGATTGCGCTCTTGATTTCTCATCTGAAATATGGTTAACCGCAAAAAACTGGTTATCGCCAAATAATATTCTCTCCATCTTATACCGCTGATTTTTCTCTTATCATTTCAATTGCCTGGTCTGTTTTAAATGCCATTGCAAATGTGTTAATATTATTTTCTGCCTTACCTTCCACACACTTAACAAAATGGTCAACCTGTGCAGAATATTCTTCACCCCTTAAATAAAAATCAACTTCTTCTGTTAAGTCAGTTACATTTTTAATGGTCCAGCCTTTACTATACCCTGCTCTGTTTGTGTCTGCTTTAAAGTAAACTTTAAGTTCACTGGAATCGCAGATAATTTTTCCTTCAGTACCCAAAATCGTAATCGATGTAGACATTTTTCTGTAAGTATCATCACTCCAGTTAACAGAAAGGACACCAGTTACCTTATTCTCCAGCTTTAATAAAGCATAAACCGCATCATCTACCTGATTTGAGAATACAGGCTTAACCAAGCTCGAGAAAACCTCTTCTACTGGTGAAATCAAGTGATTCAAAAGATCTACAACATGAGAAGTATAATCCATTAAACAACCACCGCCTTCTGATGCAACTGAGCGCCAGCTTTCTTGTTTCTTTTTAATTACAACTGGGCCATAAGCTTCTGCCTGGAAATGGTAAACCTCTCCAATTGCCTTATCCAGAATTAGTTTTTTAACCTCCTGAAAAGTCCCTACAAATTTGTTATGGTAACCAACCTGATTGATTAGCCCTTTTTGTTTTACCAATTCCAAAAGCGGCAAACCTTCTTTGGCATTTAAAACAAAAGGTTTTTCTGCAAAAACATGAATGCCCTGTTCTAATAAATCTTTTATAATTGGCGCATGGAACTTTGTTGGTACAGCAACAAATACTGCATCAGGTTTAGTTTTACTAATCATTTTCTTATAATCAGAAAAACAATCGAAGCCTGAATACCTTGTTAAAACATCTGTAACAAGTTTCGAAGTATCGCAAACTCCTGTAATTTTTACATCGGGGTGGGCACCTAGAATAGACAAATGAGACAAGCCCATTTTACCCGCACCAATCAATGCTATATTTACCATATTTATTATTTCAATTCAAAATTAACTTCTTATACTGGTCAGCAATATCGTGCCATAAATAATGCTTTTGGGCAAAAGCTTGTAAAGCCTGTCCCATTTTTTTTAAATCAATTTGCTTATAATCTTTTAATAGCAAGCTTAAATCAGCTGCATCTTTAAAGTATAAAGCCAAATTTGCAGTGGTATTTTCATTGTAACCCGAAGCAAAAGCAAAAACTGGCAAAGCCAGATGCATAGCTTCCGCCAACGATGGATTTGTGCCTCCTGCAGAATGCCCGTGAATATAAAGACTACAGTTACTCCTTAAAACATCTAATTCTTCTCTTTCATAAATTGCATCAAGTAAAATCAGATTTTTGGTGCCAGCGTATTTCGCCTTTGTTTGTATTCCGTATTCAGAATTATTCCAGTTTCCAAGTAAAACAAAAGGAATTTCACCTTCTACAAAAGCTTCCAGCATTAAATCAATATTATTATCGGGCTGAATTCTGCATACAGTAAAGGCATATTCTCCTTTCAAAAATGGATATTTCAAAGTCCAATTTGCATTGATCGGCTGTTGTTTTGCCTGGTCACCGCCATAAGCAATTAATGTGCTTTCGCGGTTGTAGGTTTCTTTAATATAATTTTGAATCCCAACGTTATCCGAAACAATACAACTACTGTTTGCAATTAATAGCTGCTCTGCCTTTTTGATCACTTTTTGCGCAAACGGCGACCATTTATTTCTTTTCCAGTCTAAACCGCCAATATTCAGGATCATTTTATGTCTGAACATCTTTAAAAACGGCATTACAAAACCACCACCAAAACCTAAAAAAAGAATCTTATCGTATTTAATCAGGGCTTGGATCAGAGAAAGACTATCATACAAGATGCCTAATGAGCCGTGAGACGTAACTGGAATATATTTCAGTTTTGCACCCTTATATTCGCTTAACCGACTATCCATATCTTTTGATGAACAATAGACGGTAATATCAATTTCATGAGCTAGGTATTGAACAAGATAATCTGCAAGAGTTTCGAAACCACCATAGTTATTTGGAAGCCCTCTTATTCCTACAATTGCGAGTTTTATCTTTTTGGACATTGCCGCAAATATAGGTTTTTAAACCCATCTTAATAAACTTTGGCTACTTAAATTCTGTTCGTATCTTTGGCATTTACCTATAAAAAGTAATGTTAAAAGTCGGGATAGATATCAGAGATTTACGTATCGCAAAAACTGGGGTAAAAACCTATACGGAAGAACTGATTAAAGCTTTTAAAAAGCAAAATGACTCGGAAGTTAAATTTGTGTATTTAGATACTTTTATAGCTGTTTATACTGGTAAAAATAAATTTCTAAAGCTTATTGAGCATATACGGTTCACTTTTTGGAAACAACTTGTTCTTCCAATAATTGCTCGTTTAAAAGGTTGTGATGTAATTTTTTGTGCCGATTTCTTTGTTCCATATTTTAAAATGGGCACTAAAACCGTGCCCGTACTGCACGATGCTTTTTTCTTTGAATATCCTGAGCATTACAATAAACTGTGGTTATTTCTTTTTCATAAATTAGGGGTTAATGCAGCAAAAAAAGCAGATGCAATTATCACTCCAACACAGTATGCGAAATTAAGAATAACAGAATTTTCTAATTTGCCTGCAGAAAAGATTCAGGTTATACACGAGGGTCCGAAATCTCTTGATGCTTCAATGGCTGATGATGCTAAGCTTACAGAAACACTCACCGAACAAAAATACATTCTCCATGTTGGGGTAATGGAAAAACGAAAAAACATCATAACCCTGTTAAAGGCTTTTTTGCTTTTAATTGATGTTCATCCCGATGTTAAACTTGTTTTAGTAGGTCAGTTCAGTCCCAAAAAAGATATGAACGACCAAACCGCCATTCTGGATTTCATAAACCAAAACAAGATCAATGAAAATGTTATATTACCAGGTTACGTACCCGATAACAAACTTGTTCATTACTATAAAAATGCATCGATGTATGTTTTCCCTTCTATTAATGAAGGCTTTGGAATCCCTGTTTTAGAAGCTTTTGAACAGGGCTTACCTGTTGCAATCGCAAACAATAGTTGTTTACCAGAAATAGCAGGAAACGCCGCCTTATCATTTGATGCTTTTAATCCTGAAGATATTTATCAGAAAATGAGATTGATCATAGAAGATGCAGATTTAAAAAATAGCCTTATTGCAAAAGGCAAAGAAAGAATTAAACAGTTTAGCTGGGAAATAACTGCAAAGCAGACCATTAATCTTTTCAAAAGGTTATAATCGAAAAAAATCCATAGTTTTGCCACACAATGAGCAAGTTTTTGAGGAATTTTAGTTTTATAAAGGATCGGTTTCCAGATGATTGGAAAGGACTAGATATATTAACTACACTTTTTCGGTTATCTTTCTTTTTTATCAGAGGATGTTATCATCGCCTGTATTTCAAACATTCTAAAGGATTGGTTTTAGTGGGTAAGGGTGCTTCCATCCGCTATGCGAAATACCTTAATGTAGGCAAAGACTTTATTGTAGAGGATTATGCAGAGATAAATTGCATGGCCTATAACGGAATTGTTGCGGGCGACAGGGTAACCATCGGCAAGTTTGCAATTATCCGCCCGGTAAACGCTTATGGATCTGATATAGGCGTTGGTCTTAAAATCGGGAACAATTCAAGCATTGGTCCATATTCGTACATTGGTTGTTCGGGTTTGATAGAAATTGGCAATAACGTGATCATGTCTCCAAGGGTTAGCATTTATGCTGAAAATCATCTGTACGCAGGACTTGATCAACCCATTATGAAACAAGGGGTTAAAAGAGAATTTGTTAGAATTGAGGATGATTGCTGGATTGCTGCAAATACGGTGATCCTGTCTGGTGTCACCATCGGAAAAGGATCTGTAATTGCTGCTGGCAGTGTTGTTAATAAAGATGTTCCGCCATATTCAGTTGTTGCAGGCGTACCAGCCAAAGTGATTAAAAGTAGAATTAGTTAATGAATATTCTTGTCTTAAATAATACGTCAGATCTTTACGGCGGCAGTAAAATCCTCTCCATTGTGGTTAAGATTCTTGCTGAAGGTAAACATAAACCAATCGTTGTTTTATCAGAAAGCGGACCACTGGTCGATGAACTTGCAAAATTAGATGTGGATATCAGAATCATCCGCTTAGGAATTTTAAGACGAAAATACCTTTCTGTACCAGGAATTTTAAACCGACTAACGGTAACGAAAAACGCCTGGAAAACCCTTAATAAATTAATTGATGATAATAACATCGATTTAATTTACTCCAACACAACGGGTGTTTTTATTGGTGCATTTTTAGCTAAAAAAAGAAAAATAAAACACATTTGGCACGTTCATGAAATTATAACCAAGCCAAAAGCATTCACTAAAACTATTGGCTATTTATTAGGAAAATATAGCGATAACATTATCGTGGTGTCCAATGCAGTAAAAAACCATTGGGAAAAGCATGTTTTGAAGAAACCCATTACCAGAATTTATAATGGTATTGATACTACTGCATTTGAAAACACTAAAGGCGTATTAAGACAAGAATTAAACCTTAGCGAAAAAGGAATCCTGATTGCAATGATTGGGCGGGTTAACCATTGGAAGGGACAGGATTACTTCATCGATATTGCAAAAAACATTCTGAAGGCTCATCCTGAAACAAAATTTGTAATGGCTGGCGATGCATACACAGGTAATGAGCATTTGGTTGATAAGCTAACCAACCGAATACAAAACGAAAACCTTGCAGATGCCATTCAATATATTGGATATAGAACAGATATAGCCAACATATTAAATTCTGTTGATATTTTCGTGCTCCCATCAATACTTCCCGATCCTTTTCCGACGGTTATTTTAGAAGCCATGGCTAGTGCAACGGCTGTTGTTGCCACCAATCATGGTGGTGCCGTTGAAATGGTAATAGAAAAGAAAACAGGGCTTTTAATTCCATTCGATAATGCACAAATTGCAGCCGATAAAATTTCTGATTTAATCGCTCAGCCAGCGAAAATTGCTGAAATGGGTATCGAGGGACGCAAAAGGATTAATAATTTATATTCTTTAGAGGCATATCAGAAATCAATCCTTGAAATTTTTCAGCAAACTTTAGACGCCTAACCGCATCAAATTCAAGGTTGTGCAAGCCTTTTAAAATCAGTACTTACGAATAAATCTAGCATTTAGTTATTTAGCTTATATTTGTAACGATTAAAAATATTAATTATACATTCATGCGTTTTAAATTTATTCTTTGTGCTCTTTTTATTTGCCTCTTATTTCCTTTGGCTAAAGTATCAGCACAAATTTCCACAGATAATTTAAGTAAGGTTAAAGTTGATCAACTGTCTGATGCCCAGATTCTGGAAATATCAAGAAGGTTTGAATCATCTGGCATGTCTGAAGCAGATGCGATAAAATTACTTACCGCAAAAGGAATGGATCCTGCGGAAGTAGATAAGTATAAAGAAAGATTGGCCCAGGTTCAAACTGGTGGAAAAACAGCAAAAACTACAAATGATGCCACCCAACCTAAAAAAGTTGAAAGCACTAAAAACCGAGATACTACCCGATTCAGCGAAGCTAATCCGATAAAAAAACGCAGCCCGATTTATGGCTATGAATTCTTTAGCAATCCAAATTTAAAATTCGAACCTAATATAAGAATTGCGACTCCGAAAGGCTATATTTTGGGTGCTGATGATGAACTTACCATTACCTTAACTGGCCTAAATGAAAGTACTACAAATGCTAAAGTAACGCCTGATGGGAATGTTAAAATTCCTTACGCTGGTTTAATTTATGTAAATGGAATGAGCATTGAGCAGGCAACTGCTCAAATCAGATCAAAAATGATTAAGGCCTACCCTGCATTAGGCTCTGGCCAAACGAAATTAAACCTTAGTTTAGGCACAGTTAGAAGCATTCGGGTAACCATTATAGGAGAAGTAGTTCAACCAGGTAGTTATACTGTTTCTTCATTATCTACACTATTTAATGCATTATATCAAAGTGGAGGCCCTACAGAACGAGGTTCTTTAAGAAAAATTGAGGTAATAAGAGGAAATCGGGTAATAAAAATTGTCGATTTATATAACTTCCTTCAAAAAGGTATTTCATCAGATAATATTAGTTTGCAAGATCAGGATGTAATTAGAATCCCTGTTTACACTAAACGAATTATAATAGATGGCGCAGTAAAAAGACCAGCTTATTATGAGTTAAAAGAAGCTGAAACACTTACCGATTTAATTAATTATACTGGCGGCTTTAGCGATTTAGCTTATAAAGGAATTGCAAAGGTTAGTCAGGTTGGCGATAAAGAGCGCAGCGTGAAAGACATTCCTGCCGATTTATTTGATCGTTTTGTGCTAAAAAATGCCGACTCAGTGCATTTCGGAGAAATTTTAGAAAGATTTGCCAACCGCGTAGTTATTGATGGTGCCGTGTACAGACCTGGTACTTTTGAATTAAGTCAGGGAATTACATTAAAGTCGTTAATTACAAAGGCTGACGGATTAAGAGATGATGCAGTAATGAGTAACGGCTACATCAAGAGAATAAAACCAGATTTAGAAAAAGAGATGGTTTCTTTTAACCTTGGTAACATTATGTCTGGCAAAGATCAGGACATCAATTTAGTTCGGGAAGACTCTGTTTTTATTTTATCTACTAAAGATTTAAGAGATCAAACTTCGATTAGTATTGGAGGTTATGTACGAGTTCCTGGTTCTTTCCAATATAGAAAAGGAATGAGCGTAGCGGATGCAGTGAGCATGGCTAAAGGTTTTACTAATGATGCGGCGAGCCATCGTCTTGAAATATCTAGATTAATAAAAGATACCAGCGATACCCTTTCAAACAGATTGGTAACTATTATAACACTTAATATTGATTCTGCGCTTACCGCTCAAACAGGTAATTTCCTACTAGAACCCCTTGATTATATTTATGTACCGCGTTTGGTTAATTACAGATCGTTAGGAAACATTAAAGTTAGAGGTGAAGTGCTTTTCCCAGGAGATTATGCTCAACAAAGAAGAGATGAAACTGGAATGGAATTTATAAAAAGGGCTGGTGGAATTACGGCAATGGGTTCTATCGAAAACGCACAACTTTTCCGAAATGGCTTAAGAGTTGATATCGACTTAACTGGAAAACGCAAAAGACACCAAAATGATTTAACTGTTTTAATGCCTGGAGATAGTCTTTTTATTCCAAAAAACTTACCGTTTGTTGAGGTTATTGGCTCGGTAAATAATCCGCAGTTATTGAGCTATTCCAACTCTAATTTTAAATATTACGTAGATGCAGCAGGTGGCGTTACCGAAAATGCGAGGTTAAAGGGTGCCTACATTAGATATGCAAACGGAACAAATCAACCTGTAAAAACATTCTTATTTATTAAAAATTACCCAAGAGTAACCCCTGGAAGTCAAATCGTTGTACCAGAAAAGTCAGGTAAAAATAAATTAGGATTTGCCGAGATTACCACAGTGGCTTCAGCTTTAACAGGAATTATAAGTTTAATTGCCATTTTATTTAAATAATTATGAGTTCTTCGGAAGAGAAATCAAAATACAATGATGTTGTTGAAGAAGAATATTCTTTTAAAGATATGATTCAATCGAGAAAAGAGTATGTAAGCTATCTATGGAAATTTAGATATAAGATCATTATAGTAGGCTTTATTGGTGGTTTATTGGGCATTGCAACAGCCTGGATCTGGCCGGTTACTTATACTGCAAAACTTAGTTTTGTTGTCGAAGATAGTAAAGGTGGCGGTGGTTCGCTTTTATCAGGCTTAGCTGGCCAGCTTGGTTTTGATATTGGTGGTTTAGCTGGCGGAACTGGCGGCGTATTAGCTGGCGATAATGTTTTGCAACTGCTAATCAGCCACAAAATGATTAAGCAGACTTTGTTAAGTTCATATAACGGAGGCAAAACTACATTAGCCGACCAATATGCACAAACAAACAAGTTAAATGAAAAATGGGCCAAACTTCCCGCAGCCAATGGCCCGGTACAATTTCCTCAGGATACTAAAGGTTACACCAGATTGCAGGATAGTCTTTTGCAGGTTATGATTATTAAAATTGCGGAGAAAGACATATCTGTAAGTAAACCTGATAAAAAATTAGGCTTTTTTGCTTTGGATGCGACCATGAAAAATGAAGAATTGGCGAGTATATTTTGTACCCGCTTAATTGATGAGGCAAGCGACTTTTACATAAAAACAAAAACTAAACGTCTTCGTACCAATGTAGACCGGCTGCAATCACGGGCAGATAGTATTGGAAAACTATTGAATAAAAAAACCTATTCTACGGCTAGTGCCAATGCCGCATTGCTGGATTTAAACCCTGCATATGCAACCGCAAATGTGGCACCCGAGGTGCAGGAAAGGGATAAGCGGGTACTGCAAACCATATACTCCGAAATCATTAAAAACCTGGAAGTAAGCAGAACCATGTTAATGCAGGAAACTCCAACTTTTCAAATCATCGATACGCCTGATATGCCTTTGAAGAAGAACAGAATGAAATATTCATCGGGGGCAATAACTGGAGCTGTAATAGCTGGCTTTGCGTTATGTTTACTTTTACTGATGCTCAAAAAGCCAGAACTCACAGAAACTAAGCCTTCATAGCTTTTCTGAAGGCCAGTTTCTTTTGGAGATAAGACTTATTTTCCAGTTTTAAGAAAACCTTGAAAATTACCTTTTTATCCTCCGCTATGTCATCCTTAAAGTGGTTATAGAATTTGCTCACAAAAGTAAACTGGTCTGAAAATAAATCACTTTTACCGAAAAGTGAACGCTTCACTTCATTTAAAACCCGGCCAACCCTGTGTTGCTTTTTATAAGCTTCAGAAAAAGTAACATTAGTTTCATGCTGCCTGTATTTCAAAACACTTTTGGGTAATATAGCGGCTTTTCCAAAAGTGTAAGCACACAAGGTAATCCAGGCATCATGCATTAAACAATCTTCTGGTATAGTTGCGATATATTTAGCTAATTCTGGGTTAATCAACATGGTACATCCACCAGCGGGATTACCGAACAGGATGGTTTGAAGTTTATGTTCATATTTATTGAAACCAAGTATACTCCACAAAGAATCTGACACGGTTTCGCCTTTAGCATTAATAACTATTGGATCAGAATATACCATGCAAGGAATATCTGTGGCCTCAATTGATTTTAAGGCCGATAAAGAAGCGGAAAGCTTATCCTTGAGCCAGACATCATCCTGATCTGAAAAAGCTAAGTAATTAGATGGGTTGGCTTTCAAGGCAGCGTATTTAAAGTTGCTGATCACCCCACGAGCATTTTCGTTCTGATAAATTTTTAGGTTTTTGTACTTCTTTAAAACCATCCATGTATCGTCGGTCGAATGATCATCGGATACAATGACTTCATCTGCTGAATGATGCTGATTAAAAATAGATTGCAGCTGGCTTTCCAGATATTTTGCGCCATTGTAAGTCGCCATAACGACTGATATCTTATCTTCCATGTAAATTACCTCACAGCAAAGTTCTTAAATTTTAAAATCAGTTGATTAGAAACTTTAATTAAAAACTGATTTTTAAAAATTATACGCTGGAATAGTAAATAAACCGAAGCGCAGATGCTGCCAGAAAGGACAAGGATTGCAATCGGACTTTGAAAGAAATATCGGACCAAGTAAACAATAGGAATAAATAGCATACAAGAAACAAACGCTTTTATTACTAAAGCCCAATTAATCTGAATATCAAAATTTTTATTGACATAATAATAAAACAAACCTGTAACTACAAATTCTGAAACAATATTAGCCGTTGCAGAACCAATAGAACCGTAAAAAGGTATCAAAGTGAAGTTTAAAATCAAACTACATACCACCCCAGCAAAGGTAGCGTAGAACATTTGTCTATTTAATCCCGAAGGCACCAGGATTTGTAAAGAAAAAAAATGCCCTAAGCCAATAAATAGCGGTAATATGGCCACAACCTGCATGGTGGATACCGCTGAAAGAAAATCATTACCAGAAAGTACCAAGATAAACTCTCTGGCTAATGCAAAGGTACCCATGGCAATTGGTATTGCTAAAAATATAATAAACTGAAATGATTCTGCCAAAAGCCGGTCAACTTCTCCCTTGTTCTTGTTATGTATATTTAAGGTTAGTGAAGGGATAATGCTGGCACCAAGAGATATAATAAAAGGGATCGAGAATTTAACCAGTTTAACTGCGGCAAAATATAAGCCTACGGTTTTATCATTGGTTAAAAAACCGAGCAAAAGGGTATCCCAAATCGCATACATATTAATAGCGATATTCGAACCCAAAACAAACAGAACAGGTCGTAAATGCCTCTTAATCTTAATTCCTTTAATCCGTAATCTCGTATGTTTTTTAATCAGAATTAAACTGATGATGTTATTCCCAACTAAAGAGAATATGAGTATGCACAAATAGTTTAAAAAGTCTGATGGAGATTTAACAAAAATGAAGAGCAATACAACAGAAATTATTTTTATAAATACAGAACGCAGCGCAATCAGCTTAAATTTTGCCAATCCTGAATAAAACCAATCTACTGAAGTAAAACCCAGGAGTATAATTAACCCTGCTGTTGAATATAAAGACAAATGAGCCTGAAAGAACGGAACGGTGTAAATCAGAATAAAATAGACTAAAGAGAAAATAAAGCCAGTTATGCCATGGATTAATATTAACTCCGAAAATGTCTTTGATCTTTTCGTGTTACTGTCCGATTTTGCGATTGCAGATATTCCATATAAAGGAATGCCAAGCGCAGCGAATAAGGCAAAACTCTCCGCAAAAAAAATAGCATGCTGAACCTTTCCAATTCCATCAGGCCCTATGATATGTGAAGCATAAGGGAATGTAATGATTGGAAAAAGAATATTTACAACGGATAAAAGTAAATTATAAAAATAATTTCGGTTCATTAAAAACGATAACTTACACCCAGCTCACCATGAAAGTTAAATACATCATTATTCGGAATGTAATATTTACCTGGTTCATAATCCTTCAATACCCACTGGTAATTTAACGACTTTATGCCCTGTAATTTAAGGTTAAATAAAAGGTTTTTGTAATTCCAGGTTCCTTTAGCGCCAAAAGCCAGATCAACCCACCTCCTGCTTTGGCCGTTTAAAGTTTTAAAGCCCGCATTTTTGGCAAAATCCATGTTATGCTCATAACGGTCAAAGGTGAAGCCGATCTGTTTTAGGCCTTTTACCCAACTTACATCAAGAGATTGAAGATTACCTCCGGAACCAATACCAGCACCTAATACTTCACCATTATTTGTATAGCCTTCAAAAATTGCACCGTGATAATAATAACTTCCTGCTTCCCTGGTTAAATAATCAACGGTTTGCGATAGTTGCGTAACTTCTGCATTTACCCTGATAAATTCATTGGCCCTCGATAGGTTTACCATTTTGGTCAAGCCCACTAAATAGGCTCTGGAATGTTCAGGTGATCCAATAAAATCCCTTAAATTATAAGAGTTGTCGTTCAAGCCATATTCGAAATAAACCTCGGCTTTTGCTTTTTGAAATACCCAGCGCGTATAAAATGAAGTGCGCTGATCGCGGTTGGTGGTTTCACCAATTCCTGTATTGATATTAACCTTTTGATAAGGCAAGAACAGTGGGAAATAATCAGAAAATGAATTTAAGTCGTTATGATAAGTCAGGAAAGAGCGGGTAAAGCCAAGAAATAACCCAGGCACCCATTTCGGCTGATAACTCAGGTTTAACGCCGACAAATACCGCCAATCGTTTCCTTTATCTCTAAACAAATCAACACCTGTAGAGATCGTGGTTCGGGCTAAAGGGCTCAATTTAGAACCTTCCAATTTCCCTCCGATCACCTGCGCTTCAAAAGAACCAATGTAAGTTCGAATAGGTTTAACGGTATTTAAAGTCAAATGCTTAAAACCAGCGGCATGATTACTCATCATAATAGAATTCTGAATGCCTGGCCCCCACCATAAATTTTCATTAGACAGGCCAAAAGAAACAGGGCCAAATGTAAGCCGTATGTTACTCTGCCCCCAGGAAAATTTACTATATGCAGCACTTCCAAACCTTTCAGGTGCATCAATATAATTATAGTCGCCATAGTAGGCTATCAAGTCAGCATCGGATCTTCCATCACCAAAGCTTTTAAAACGGGAATTATCGGCGTAAACATATTCCGGGCGTAATTGAATACTCAAAGGACCAAATCGGGCAAAAAAACCGCCGCTCAACATTGTTTGGTAACCTTTAGCAGGAATCATTCCTCCATCATTCCAGCCATAAGGATGGTGACTATTAAACTGTTGCTGCCAGGTTACCGGTAATAATCTAAACTCACCTAAACCTTTAGCAAAATAAAATGGCTTTACATTCGTCCATTTTTGTACTTCTTCTAAAGAATCTGGATTAAAAACATCAACTCCATTAGGCAAACTTAGTGGCCTTTGCGTAAAAGATATGGTCGAATCCAGCTTTCCGATCAGTTGCAATCTTCTGTAATAATCTTCCAGACCATTTGTGCCTACAGGTAAACTTTGGGCAAATAGATTAAGCGAGTGTACAGAAAATAAAACACTAAAAATTATAAATAGCTTCTTCATGTTAAAATCTGTAAGTTAAACCCATTTGAAACTGAACATTAAACGCATCACGACCATTAACCCAATAGGTTGTAGCCGTTGGCTCCTGAAATAAATACCACTGATAATTTAAGGATTTAATGCCTTGAAGTTTTGCGTTAAAAATAAAGTTTTTATAATTCCATTCGCCGCTAACCGCCGCACTGATGTCCGTCCAATGCCTTCTGGGATCCTGGCTATCTACGTACGCGTAATAATAAAAATCATCATTATGAAGGAATCGCTCCAGCTGAATCCCTAAACGCTTCAAGCCCTTTACCCAGCTGATATCTAGCGATTGCAGATTTGAACCTGGCCCAATCCCTGCACCCAAAGACTCTCCTCTGTTGGTGTAACCGTGGCGAACACTTTCGCTGGTGTACCAGCCTGATGCTGTCTTAATTTTATCCACCGAAGTTTCTGCCATTTGCGTCACTTCTAAATTGATCAAAATGCCTTCTGCTAAACTTTTGTTGATGGGCAATAATTTTCGCAATCCGAAAATATAAGCTCTTGACGTATTGGGCTCCAGTGCACGATCTCTTAAAGAACCTGAATAATTATTTCTGCCTAATTCAAAATAAACCTCCGCCTGTTCTTCCGCCCAAAGCCACCTAAAGAACAAAGAACTTCTCTGATCTCTTTTATTGATGGGCTCATCTGCTTTAGCTTTTTTTAGGGTAGTAAAAATTGGCAAGTAATCGGCCAGTCCACTCAAATCATTACTGTAAGTTTGAGAACTTCTCGTAAAACCCAGAAATAAGCCTGGTACCCATTTCGGTTGCCAGGTTAAAACCATTCCTGATAAATAACGCCAGTCGTTTGGTTTAGGGAGGTACAATTCAGAACCCAGGTAGGTTAAATTCGGTTCTAAAGGCCCGTAACCTGATCCTTCTAACCGTCCTGCTATAACCTGTCCTTCAAAACTTCCAATAGCGGTTTTTACAGGCTTTCTGGTATTTAAGGTTAAATGTTTAAAGCCAGGTGCAGTATTACTCATTAGTAGAGCATTACGCATGCCTGGGCCCCACCATAAATTTTCGGTAGATAGGCCAAAAGACATGGCTTTGTAATTCAAACGAATACTGCTTTGTCCCCAATATATTTTAGAATACTGCTGCGTTCCAAATCTGGCGGGGAGATCAATTTTGTTATAAAAATCGTAATACCTGGCTTTAATGATATCATAATGATCCTTGTCGAAAGTTTCAAAGCTGGAATTAGCTGCCAAAACGATTTCAGGACGTAATTGAACGCTTAATAGCCCATATTCAGCATAAATACCACCACTAATCAAGGCTTGTAAGCCTTTTGCTGGAATCATCGCCCCATCATTCCAGCCATAAGGATGGTGAGAATTGATCTGGGTTTGTAAACTAAGCGGTAAAATACTGCCTCTTAATTTTCCATCTTTAGATTGAAAGTAAGCATCTGCCTGTAAAATATTATGACGCTTTTCGGTAGAATCCGGATAAAAGCCATCTTTAACACCACTTAAAAGTCTTGGATTTATTGGCCTGACTGTAAAGGATATGGTAGAGTCCAGCTGCCCGGATAACTGACGCCTTCTGTAATAATCTTCTAAAGAAATCGTTCCTACGGGCAAGCTTTGAGCATAGCTTTCGCCAGCAAACAAAAGCATTATACCCAAAATACTTATATAGTTAATTAACCTCACAACGCAATTACTTTTACTTTTAAATTATCTATTGACCAACTTTCATCGCACTTAGGGTCGGCAGTATTGGTTTGAACCAATTGATCCAGGCATTCAATTAATATTGAAGAATTGGAGTGGTTGATGGTTTTAGATATTTTATATTGTGCAGTACCACCAAGAAGATTTGCATTTAAGCATGCTCCGGGCAAATTTTTATTAAACGCACCCGTTTTTGGATTATTGTTAAAATTCGGATAGTTTGCCGGATAGGACTGCGGATCACAGAAGGTTGATGAACCACAATCCGAATTAGAGAAAGTGGTATTGATAAATTCGCTGCCATCTACAATAAACTTCCAGATGTCTGGTCCATTACGGCCACTATCACCACTTTTATTACCATCCCAGCTATCGTGAATATATAAATCAAAGCTAACTTCTACCAGGGCGTGTTTGGGTAGGTCGTTTAATGACAATTTAAAGGCACCCTTATTGTATCTGCCTAATACCTTTGAGCCATTATAGGAGTCGATTAGGCCACCGGTAATGTGCGTCAAATCATTATTTTCAAAGTTATTATTATAAACAACAGTTTCACTTGGCGAATCTGTTTTGCAGGACAACAATAACGAGATAACGAATAAATAAAGTATATTTTTGATCATTTAGAGTTTATAATGGTTAATCTAGCTCTTCAAAAACAGAATTTTTGCTTTTAAATTCAGGAACCAGTCTTTTCATATTAATAACGACCTGCCTGTCGTTGTTTGATTTGGCAGAAAGAATCAAGGCATTAATTTCTTCACCAATCTCATTGAAAACATATTCACGAACCTTTCCAATCATAATTTTTTGATGATGCGTGGGCATCGTATTCTCGTTATCATTGAGCAATTCTTCGTATAACTTCTCACCCGGACGCAAACCTGAATACTCGATTTTAACATCAACATTAGGTTCTAATCCAGCCAGGCGAATCATCTTCTTAGCCAGTTCGACAATTTTTACGGATTTACCCATGTCGAAAATAAAGATCTCTCCACCTTTTCCCATGCAACCCGCTTCCAGAACCAACCGGCAAGCTTCTGGAATGGTCATAAAATATCGGGTAATTTCAGGATGAGTAACCGTTAATGGCCCTCCTTTTTCAATTTGTTGTTTAAAACGTGGTATTACAGATCCGTTTGAACCCAGTACATTGCCAAAGCGAGTGGTAATAAACTTGGTAATTGGTTTGACTTCTAATTCATTAATGTAACTTAAGCCATTACTAAAAATAAATTTATCCTGACTTAAAGAATTATTTAAAGACTGCACATAAATTTCAGCGATCCGTTTGGAGGCGCCCATCACATTGGTTGGATTTACAGCCTTATCGGTTGAAATCATGACAAACTTCTGTACACCGTATTTTACCGATTTATCTGCTATTGTCTTTGTTCCCAAAACATTTGCCTTTATCGCTTCGGCTGGATTATCTTCCATTAATGGCACATGTTTGTAGGCGGCGGCGTGATACACATAATGCGGTTTGTAGGTACTGAATAAAACATCCATGCGCTGTTCATCCCGAACATCACCAATAAAAGCGTGAAAATTTTTGCTTTTGTTATTTTCTTCCAATTCAAGATAAAGTTCGTGCAACGCAGATTCTGCCTGATCACACAAAATAATTAAACCCACATCAAATTTAGACAGCTGACGAACAATTTCACTACCAATTGAACCTGCGGCACCGGTAATTAGAATGCGCTTGCGATCCAGCATTTTTCCAATGCCCTCAATATCAATATCAATTGATTTACGATTAAGCAAATCTTCGATATTTAATTTCTGAATCTGAGCGGGTTGAAGCTTCCCATTTGTCCACACATCAGGTGGTGGAATGTTTAAAATCTTAATATCATTTTCTAAACATAAATCAATGATCTGATCTTTTCGCTCATCAGGAATGGTGTATGAAGCAAAGATAATTTCATCCAATTCATGTTCTTCGATTAAGTGTTCCAGTTTTTTTGCATCTAAAATCTTAACCCCGTCAATTGTTTTCCCCACTTTCCGCTCATCATCATCTACAAAAGCGACAATATTTTTATTAACACTGCCATCATGATCAAAGGTTCTTTTGGTTGCTAATCCCGCCTCGCCTGCACCATATATGATCACCTTTTTCTTATCAAGTTTTAAATTTTTGATGTAAAGAAAGAAATATTTAATTAAAACCCGATAAGTAATGAGCAGGAGAAAACTCGCCAAGCCATTGGTAATCAAAATGGTGTGAGGCACTATGGATTCCTTAAAAAAGGTAATCGCAATCAGGTTAAGAATAAAAAAAGTACCATTACTGATGATTACAGAGAAAAGAATGCGAAAAGAATCCTGGGCACTGGTGTAGCGAATAATACCCGCATAAGTTTTAATATTCAGAAAAACGGCAATATTTATAAGGCCAAGAATCAATATATTCCTGGCGAGCTCAGGAATATTAACTGCAGTCAAATCCAGGTTTTGCTTTAAAGCATAAGCAAATACCAAAGAGAAGGTACAGATGATAATATCTAAAAGAAAAATTACCCAGCGGGGTACAATATTAATTTGAGTAAACAAAATTCAATAGGCTTTATTTCATGTAAAGGTAAATATAATATTTTTACTGCTAAATTTTATATTTCTTATACATGGAAAGACCGTGCAATTAAGATGCCATAATTAAAACAAACACGCATAAACTGAACGTAACTATCACGCTGAGCGTAGTCGAAGGGCAAACAAAACTCCCATCCAATTGTCACCCTGAGCGTAGTCGAAGGGCCTACTCCGAAACTCTCATCCACCTTTCACCTATGCGTAGTCGAATCATTACGCCCAATCAAGCGCCCTCTACCCTCCATCTTAAACCTGATCATTAAGAATAACACTGTAGATAATAAACCCAGCGCAATAGCCATTAGATAGGAATCCTTTATAAAGTAAATAAGCAGGATATTAATCATGAGTTGAACCAAAAAGTATAAACCTGAAACTAACAGATGCGAACATTTTTGCTCATTGGCCAGATACTGATAAAAATGACTACGATGGGCCTCAAAAATATTCTCCTTACGAATTAACCTAAAACCAATTGTCACAACCGCATCTAAGCCATAAACCAATAATAACAAGATGTAGGCAAAATTTTCTGTCTGTATAATCAGTTTGCCGATGCAAAAGATGATCATAAAAGCAATGCTCACACTACCCACATCACCGGCAAAACATTTCGCCTTTTTACGAAAGTTGAAAAAATTGAAGACCAATAAAGAAAGCATGATGATGATTAAAAACTCATCTGAAATAAATTGAACAACACAGTAATTGATGTAATATAAGGTTCCAATGGTTAATAAGCTGTAAGAACCAGTAATACCGTTTATTCCATCCATAAAATTATAGGCATTTATAGATCCAATAACAAATATCAGCGCCACGGGAATCCAGAACCAAGGCAATTCAAATAAATTCCATTGATAGAACATGAGCAACACTGAAATTAGATGGACAGCTAACCTGATCTTATTGTTGAGCGTCATAATATCATCCAGGAAGCTGATTAAGGCAATCAGAAAAATACCAATTATGAAATATGGATATTGAAAATTGCTCAAAAAAAAGAAAGACAAGGCCGCTACACTAAAAATAATGCCCCCACCGCGTATCGTTACTGCGGTGTGAGAGCTTCTTGCATTTGGCTTGTCAATGATATTGAAGCGATCGGCTATTTTAAAATATAAAAGTTCTGCAATAAAGAAAAAGGTAAGAAAAAGCAAATAATAAAGCGCCATTGATATTTAATAATTGAGCTCAAAACTAAGAAATAATTCAAAAGAAAAAGGGGAAATAGATTATAGCTTTCCCCTTTTTCTCAGTTTTATATAAAAAGAACAGTATTTTATCTGTAGCTATTGGAAATCATGACCATATTTTGCAACCATTTCGCCAGCAACTTGTTTAATTTCCTGTTCATCCGATTTTGGGTAGATTAAAAGAACCTTACCATCATCTACAATGATGTAATTTTCCATACCCTTTATCACTGCAGCCTTTCCTGCAGGCAATTGGATTAAACAATTACTGGTGTTATTTAAAGTAATCTGCTTGCAGTTTACTGCGTTTTGAAATTCATCTTTTTCAACAACCTCATGCAAGGAGGCCCAGGTACCCAAATCAGACCAGCCAATATCTGCTGGGATGGTATAAACATTATCCGCCTTTTCCAAAATTGCATAATCGATAGAGATATTAGGTGATTTTGGATAATTTTCAGCAATAAAACTTTGTTCCGAATCAGTATTATAAACCGAAAGTCCACTTTCAAATAATTCACTTATTGAAGGTGCGTGTAACTCAAAAGCTTTTATAATTGATTTTGTCGACCAGATAAATATGCCTGCATTCCAAAGATAATCACCACTCGAAAGATAGCTTTCTGCTTTATCTAATGATGGCTTCTCCATAAACGCCGAAACTTTTTTAATTCCAGAGGTTCCATCTAGATTCTTGATACTTGATTCTTGATACTTTATGTATCCATAACCTGTATCTGGCCGACTTGGTTCAATGCCTAGAGTAAGCAAAGCTTCATTTTTAGAGGCAAAATCCAATGCTTTATTTATTTTCTCCAAAAAGGCATCTTCTTTAAGAATTAAATGATCAGAAGGCGCAACCACAACCTCAGCATCAGGATTTTGTTGGTAAATTTTATAACTGGCATACGCGATAGACGGCGCAGTATTATTACGACTTGGCTCCAACAATATATTAGCGGGCTGCAAATTAGGCAATTGTTCTTGCACCAGGCTAAAATAAGTATCATTCGTTAGCACATAAATGTGCTCCTTAGGGCAAATTTTTAAGAACCTTTCATACGTCAACTGCAATAAAGATTTACCTAAGCCCAAAATATCTATAAATTGCTTTGGAAAATGATTGCGGCTTTTAGGCCAAAAGCGTGAACCCACGCCACCAGCCATAATTAATATGTATTTATTGTTAATGCCAGCCATTATTTTTTATCTCGTTATACACTTTTTGTATCCCTTCTTTTAAAGAAGTTTTTGCCTTCCAACCCATATTATGGAGTTTTGTCACATCCATCAATTTCCTTGGTGTACCATCTGGCTTGCTTGTATCAGTAATAATTTTACCTTCAAAACCTACAACATCTTTAACAAGCTGTGCTAAATCTAATATCGAAATATCTTCCCCTACACCTACATTTACCAAACCTGGCTGATTATAATTTTCCATTAAGTAAACACAAGCCTCAGCTAAATCGTCAGCATGTAAAAACTCCCGTTTTGGTGTTCCTGTACCCCAAATCGTTACGCTTGCAGCACCATTTTGCTTAGCAACAATAAACTTGCGTAGCAAGGCAGGCAAAACATGTGAATTGTTTAAATCATAATTGTCATTAGGGCCATATAAGTTAGTTGGCATAACCGAAATGAAATTACATCCATATTGGGCCCGATAGGCATCGCACATTTTGATGCCTGCTATTTTAGCAATTGCGTAAGGCTCATTAGTGGGTTCTAGTTCGCCAGTTAATAAATATTCTTCTTTAAGTGGCTGAGGTGCTAATTTTGGGTAAATGCAAGAAGATCCCAAAAACATCAATTTTGAGACTTTATTTAGATATGCTTGATGAATTACATTATTTTGAATCATTAAGTTTTCGTATAAGAAATCTGCCCGATAGGTATTGTTAGCAATGATTCCACCTACTTTAGCAGCTGCCAAAAATACAAAGTCTGGTTTTTCTTGTTCGAAAAAATTTGCTACGGCTATGCCATCCCTCAAATCTAATTCAGTAGAAGATTTGGTTATAATATTCGTAAATCCCTGATTTTGTAAATTCCTTAAAATGGCAGAGCCTACCATACCTCGGTGGCCTGCTATATATAATTTATCATTTTTAGTCATTATTATCTATTATATTTTTGGAAATCTTTGTGTTCTATTTTTGCCAAAGCCGCTTCTGGCAATGATTTAAAGTATTCGTAAGTAATTTTTAGGCCTTCGGCTCTACCTACTTTTGGTTCCCAGCCTAATAAAGCCTTCGCTTTTGTAATGTCTGGCCTGCGTTGTTTAGGATCATCCTGAGGTAGTTCTTTGTAAACTATTTTTTGTGATGTTCCTGTTAATTTGATAATTTCTTCGCAGAATTGTTTAATTGTAATCTCATCAGGATTACCAATATTTACTGGCTGAGCATAATCGCTCATCAATAAACGGTAAATGCCTTCAATCAAATCATCTACGTAACAGAAAGAACGCGTTTGGCTTCCATCACCGAAAACGGTTAAATCTTCGCCGCGTAAAGCCTGACCAATAAAAGCAGGTAAAACACGACCATCATTTAAACGCATTCTTGGTCCGTAAGTGTTAAAAATACGAACGATACGCGTTTCTACACCATGAAAAGTGTGGTATGCCATGGTAATCGCTTCCTGAAAACGCTTTGCTTCATCGTAAACACCACGCGGGCCAACTGGGTTTACATTGCCCCAATATTCTTCTGGCTGTGGATTTACACTTGGATCGCCATAAACTTCTGAAGTAGATGCAATAAGCATTCTGGCACCTTTAGCCCTGGCTAATCCTAACAAATTATGCGTACCCAAAGAACCTACTTTTAAGGTTTGAATTGGAATTTTTAAATAGTCTATCGGACTTGCAGGTGATGCAAAGTGTAAAATATAATCTAATGTTCCAGGAATATGAACAAACTTGGAAACATCGTGATTGTAAAATTCGAAATGCTCTAAATGGAATAAATGTTCGATGTTACTTAAATCGCCAGTTATTAAATTATCCATTCCGATAACATGATAACCTTCTTTAATAAAACGGTCGCAAAGGTGCGAACCCAAAAATCCAGCTGCGCCAGTAATTAAAATTCTTTTGTTGCTCATATTAATCTACCAGTTTACGGCCAATGCTGTTGTAATAATATCCTAAATCAATCATTTTTTGCAAATCGTACAAGTTACGTCCATCAAAAATAACTTTGTTCTTTAGGGTCGATTCAATTTTCTCAAAATCAGGGTTGCGGAAAACCGACCATTCGGTGGCAATTAGAAGTGCATCTGCATTCTCTAATGCCTCATACTGATTATCGGCATATTTAACTTTATCTCCGATTACACCTTTAACATTTTCCATTCCTTCCGGATCGAAAACGGTAACTGTAGCACCATTTTTAACTAAGGCATCTATAATGTACAAAGCTGGTGCTTCACGGATATCATCAGTTTCAGGTTTGAAAGCCAATCCCCATAGTGCAAAATGCTTACCTTGGATATCATTTTTGTAATATTTAAGCACCTTATCTACCAAAATTGTTTTTTGGCGTTCGTTCACTTCCATAACCGATTTAAGGATTTGGAAATCGTAGGTATTTTCGTCTGCTGCCATAACCAATGCCTGAACATCTTTTGGGAAACAAGAACCACCATAACCAATCCCTGGGAACAAGAAACGTTTTCCAATTCTTTCATCAGAACCAATTCCTCTTCTTACAGCATCTACATCGGCACCAACCAATTCGCAAAGATTTGCAACCTCGTTCATGAAGGTAATTTTTGTAGCTAAAAACGAGTTCGCTGCATATTTTGTTAACTCTGATGAACGCTCATCCATAAACAAAATCGGATTTCCCTGACGAACATACGGTCCGTAAAGATCGGTCATCAATTTTTTAGCTCTTTCGCTTTTTGTACCCAATACCACGCGATCAGGCTTCATAAAATCATCTACCGCTACCCCTTCACGTAAAAACTCAGGGTTGGAAACTACGTCTACTTCAATATTAGTATGTTCTGCAAAAACAGCTCTCACCTTATCTGCCGTACCAACAGGTACCGTAGATTTATTAACGATAATTTTATATTCTTTAATAATTTTCGAAATATCTTTTGCCGCACCTAAAATATAAGAAAGATCAGCCGCACCATCTCCGCCTGGAGGCGTTGGCAATGCCATAAATATAATCTGAGCTTCTTCAATAGCCTCAGCTAAATTGGTGGTAAAATGCAACCGGCCTTGCTCAATGTTTCTATGAAAAAGCAAATCCAAACCAGGTTCGTAAATCGGAACCTCGCCATTTTGCATTTTTTTTACCTTTGCTTCATTTATATCGACGCAAATTACATTATTACCTGTTTCAGCCAAACAAGTGCCAGTAACTAAACCGACGTATCCAGTACCAACTACTGCTATTTTCATAATTATTCAAATTGATTTTTCACACTGTAACCTGCCGCCTTCAACAATAATTCCTTTTTAAAGTGGTCCATGTCTGATGACATCATATCTTCAACTAAACCAGCCAAATCATACTTGGGCTTCCAGCCTAATTTAGTTTTAGATTTAGTGGGGTCACCAATTAGCAAATCAACTTCGGTAGGTCGAAAATATTTAGGATCAACAGCAACAACTTCTCTGCCAACCTCTAATTGATAATCTGGATTACCGCATGAAGCTACATACGCTTTTTCTTCTACGCCCACTCCTTTAAACTCTAATTCTATACCTACTTGTTTGAAAGACATTTTCACAAAATCCCTTACTGAAGTAGTAACCCCAGTAGCAATTACATAATCCTCAGGAACATCCTGCTGAAGAATCAACCACATGGCTTCTACATAGTCCTTAGCATGCCCCCAATCGCGTAGTGCATCTAAATTTCCAAGAAATAACTTGTCCTGTAAACCTAAAGCAATTTTAGCGGTTGCTCTGGTAATTTTACGGGTTACAAAGGTTTCCCCTCTTAGCGGACTTTCATGATTAAATAAAATACCATTACAGGCGAACATGTTGTAAGCTTCACGATAATTTTTAGTAATCCAGAAGCCATAAATTTTCGCTACGCCATAAGGGGAACGCGGATAAAATGGCGAATTTTCGTCATAAAACCCTTTCTCATTTTTGTTTTCTGGCATTCCGCCATACAGTTCAGAAGTCGATGCCTGATAAACTCTCGTCTTCTTTTCTAATCCTAAAATTCTCACCGCCTCTAATATCCTTAAAGTACCTATACCATCTACATTAGCCACATATTCTGGAGAATCAAAGGAAACTTTAACATGGCTCATTGCGCCTAAATTGTAGATTTCATCCGGTTGTATTTCTTGCACAATTCGAATAAGATTAGTGGAATCAGTCAAATCTCCATAATGCAATTTGAATTTAACATTGCTTTCATGTGGATCTTGGTATAAGTGATCAATACGATCTGTATTAAATAGAGAGCTTCGGCGTTTAATACCATGAACTTCATATCCTTTTTTTAATAATAAATCTGCCAGGTATGCTCCATCCTGACCTGTTATACCTGTTATAAGTGCTTTTTTCATATTTTTATTTAGAAAGAAGGATTTCTAAATGACCTTGCTGTCAGTAATAATCCCTCTTTTGTTGTTACTGGTAATGATAAATTTAATGCTTCTTTTATTTTTGTATTATTGACAATATAGCTTTCAGTAAGTTTAGTTAGCGTATGCGTATTTAATTTTAAACCCAAAATATCACCAACCTTTGCAAAGGTGTATACTATACCACTTGGTATATGATATAACTTAGGATTTTTATTTAAGGAGTTAGCAAGAATTTTCACGACTTCATTTGTTGATAATGGCTCGTCGTCTGCTATGTTATAAATTCCTGAAACAACTTTTTTGTTTAGTAAATTTAAAATCACAAAGCATAAGTTTTCAATACTTAAAAACGATCTTGCATTTTCGAATGATGCTAAAGGATATGGTATGCCTTTCTTCACAAATTGATAAAGTAAATTTAAGTTGCCTTTATTACCTGAGCCATGAATCATGCAAGGTCTTAAAATATAGTAACTTTTATTATTTGGTAAAGGCTGTGATTGGATATATCTTTCGGCCATTAATTTGGACTTTCCGTAATCTGTTGTAGGATTGGGCTCGTCGTTTTCCAATAATGGCACTTTTACTGAATCAGCAACCGCTTTAACACTACTGATAAAAATAAATTTTTTAACATCAGACTTGAGAAAAGAATCATATAGTTTTTTTGTTAATTCATAATTAACATGATAATATTCATTCGGATCAGAAACTTTATTTAGATCATGAGCTTTACCAGCAAGATGAATTATAGCCTCACCTCCCTGAAAGTCCTTAAATGAGTTATTCTCTAAGAGGTTCCTGGATATACATGCAATTTCTTTTTGATTAAGGAAGGCTATCAAGTTTTTCCCTACAAATCCGCTGCAACCAGATACATAAATTTTATTCATTTTTTATAATATCAAGAATCTATTTATTGTCATTGATAAATAGATAAAGAATTAAACCATCTATCAAAATAGTTTTTGTCAAGTCTATAACTTTTATATAGATGTCTATTTCCTTAAAAAAGAATTATATATAAACAAAACTATCTTAGGCGGTAAAAGCCTTATCGGAAATTTTATCAACATATATAAAAGTTTATCGGTAAAAGAAAATATATGCTTGGATCTTAAATAATTAAGGAATTTCAGTTCTTTAAGCAGATAATGCTTTCCGCTTCTTCTCTTAATTGTTTCTATACCAGTTCCAACCCGAAAATACAACAAATTTTCTTGTATATTATGAAATCTTGCCCCTCTTTTCCATAGCCTTAAAAACAAACTATAATCTTCAAAGAGCATTAAATCTTTACTATAATTACCAGCCTCCATAAATGCGTTTTTTCTAAACATGATTGTTGGATGGTTAAATGGACTCTTGAGTCTTATTTTTGCAACAAGATCTTCATGCTTTTCTGGATTTATTTTAAACCTTTTTAAATCGCCTGGGTGTTTATTGAATTCTTCTAAATTAGAACCTACTACATCTATTTCAGGATGATTAATAAGAAAATTCATTTGCTTATCAAATCGATCTGGTAAAGAGATATCATCAGAATCCATTCTGGCAACTATCTCATGACTACAAGCTTTTAAGCCTTCATGTAGTGCATAACCCAAACCCTTGTTTTCTTTGAATCGAATGATCTTAAATAGTCCAATGTTTTGATCAATAAATTTATCAATTACTTGTTCCAAATCTAAGCCAATAGGACCATCTATTACTAAAGTTATTTCAGAAGGACGTAAGGTTTGTGCTTTTGTTATACTAAAAAGTGAATCTTCGAGATTCTTAGGTTTTTCAGAAAAATATACAGATATTAAAACAGAAAAAAGCTTTGTCATATTAAGTTAAAAGAAGATTGTACTGATTGATGATTGCTGGCCATTGCAAGACCTCAACTACCTTTTTAAAATTTGTTTTAATTTTTCCACTTTGATCAGAAGTTTTTACAAGTTTTAATGCTGCTGCTAATTCAGTGTAGTCCTCTACCAAGATACAATCACAATAATCCTTGACGCATCCGACATTCATAGAAATGATTGGAAGCTGACAGTACATCGCTTCAATGAGCACAAGTGGATAATATTCAATATATGACGACAACACAAACACATCAGACTCTTTGTACGCAGCTATTACGAATTCTCTTGGAACGTCATGTAGAAGTATTACATTTTTATCGTCAGCTACCATTGCCTGACAGTCTTTTAAACAAGACGTGTTGCCCTTTGGATCATTCCCAATTATTACAAGCAAGGATTCATTATCATTATTTTCATTAAAAGCTTTAATCAACTCTTTATGTCCTTTAAGTTTGTAATGATTGCTTACATTTAAATAGACTTTCTTTTCTAAATCAATACCGTACTTTTTTCTGAATGATAAGTTATTTTGATCGAATTCACTAGTAAAAATTCCATTTGGAATAATTTTAAATTCTTTTATACCATTTTTACGTGCAAAATTGGTGTCTAAATAATTTTCACTTAGAAAAACAAGTTCATCATATCCCTTAAGATATTTTGGCATTTTTTTAAAATATCTGAAATATAAAACTCGTCTTAAGAATGTAGTTAACCCAGAAAAACCACAAGGAACTAATATTATTTTTGTTGTTATTTCATTTAGTATTGGGAAGGTTAAGTCTGTATGCCAAGTTTGAGCAGCATATTGTAGTATAACATCATGCTTATTAGATTTGAGGAGATTTTGATATCTTACCTTTTCCCCTTTTCTAATTTCTTTAATAAGTTTTGCAGCATTTCCTTTAATCGCAAATTCCGATATTTCAACGCCATTAACATTTAAGGGCCTACCAGGAATTTCCGTAGTTGCTACAACTACGGAATGCCCTAGTTTTACAAAACCTTCAGCTAAGATTTGCACCACTTTTTCCGCACCACCAACATGCGGAGTATAAAACTCCGACGTAATTAAAACATTCATATACTTATCTAATCTACAAGTTCAATTTTTCCTTTTGGTATTCTATTAATTATGATTTTAGCAATATTCTGAAAAGGCTGTTCAATAGTAATGAAGGTTAAATATGAAATCGCCCCTGTAGTAACCAAAACAACTGTATATCTAATTGTAAAGTTGCCTAATTTTAAAAATATAGAAGAAGTTGTTTCAATATCAAGAAAATCGACTATACCAAAATGATTAAGCCAATGTAAAACTGCAAAATGAACTATATACATACTAAAACTAATTTTACCAAAAAAAGAAAAAATCGGATTAACCAATATTTTAATTGGCTTCTGAGATAAAATGTATGCTAATAATAAAAAGATTAAGCCCATAAGAAATCTTGGATCTATTACAAGACCTTTCCTACTAAAAAATGGCAGACATATTAATATAATGCCTGATAAAATCAAGATTGGTAGATTACCATATTTTTTGACAAAAATGTAATATAATAATATGCCCATAAAAAAATAGGGCAACTGACTAAAAATATAAATTGAAAGAAACTCATTCCATAAGTTAACATCTATAATTAAACAGTTTTCAATTAAAATTTTATAAAATATGACCTTCACCAATATACTTGCACCTAAGCCAAAAATGGCTCTCCATAGCGAAGTTATATAACTAAATAAGAATGGGACTAAACAATAAAAGATCATTTCTACAGCAATAGTCCAGCCCCCCGGCACGATACTATTAATATGATAAGGATAAAACCCATGAGTAAATGTCAGATTGCTTAAAACATTAGAAACCGTAATGTGACTTTGATCTCCTAACCAATATCTATCGCCCAAACCATCTTGGATAAGGTAGTAAAATATGCCAATGTAATACATGGGAGCAATCCTGAAATATCGTCTAATGAAAAATTGCAGATTACTTGTTTCCTGATCTGACTTTCTGTTATTTAACGAATAAAAAATAGTAAATGCACTAATAATAAAAAAAAGTTGAACGCCTGTTAACCCAAGGTTAAAAACATTTGAGATAATTACAGGGAAATAATTCCTTCCATATTGACTACAGTGTACAATAATAACCATTAAAATAGCTACGCCTCTTAAAGAATCGATAAATTCAAATTTTCTCATAACTGTTCCTTAGGTGCTTTAATTTATAGATCATTGTTGTCATAATTGAGAGTATATAAATCAAAATACCCATATTGCCAAAAAAAAGTCCTTCATAATAATTTTGAAGTATAAGATAATACAGAACCAAAAAACAACCGAAAATTAACCTCGGATTTTTCCTTAATATCTCCCAAATGATTCCAATAAAGAATAAATGAAATATAATGAATAATAAGTACCCGCCCCAATAAATCAGGTCTAAGGATCCACTATGAAGGCCGCTTATGCTTATGTCTTTCATATATCCTGTGTTTCCTATTCCATATCCAAAGTAAGAATTATCGATTTTATGATTTACATAACTAAACATATCAAATCTTTCAAGTTCAGATTTGATTACTGATGCAGGTATCCCCAACACATCTTCTATCAAATGTGAATAAAAATCAACAAGTTCATCTATAAATATTACAATAGCGAGCGGTAGACCAATTACCAATATAGAGAAAACTTTTATTGACTTGATCTGAAATCGTGATGTATAATTAGTTAAAAAGAAGATCAAAGATACAAATACACAGGAAAACTGTATTGCCCTTGCCTCCATGATTGTAGATATAAAAAATGTAACTGCTATGTGAGTCCAAATCCAGAAAAGTTTTCTAAAACCTGTTAGTTGCACCATAAGCAATAATAAACCCAAAATAATAAATGAATAACAAGCTATTTCATTTTCATTAAGAATATAATCAGCTCCAATTAGTAGAAAAGTTAATTTATAAAAGGCAAAAACTAAAATAAATAAATGCGCAAAAAAAATTTTTTGATAGAATTTCTTTTCATTACTTAAATTAATTGTATTAGAAAACAGCAATAAAAATATGGGAATAACATTTAATGAGATACCCAAAAAAGAAATTTCACCTATGTGATAAAGGTTTATGAAGTTCAAAAAAACAAGAAATATGGCGCTATAAATCAATACAGTCACATTGAAATAATGATTTCTAATTCTTGTCGCCATGAGTAGTAAGAGAAGAGCAAATACTGAATATCTGATGACGATATTCAGTTCTCTCAATACCGCTAATTGAGCGAAATTAAATATTATACCAGATAGTACAATGTCAAAAAAACTTAACTTGATTTTCAATTTACTTTCTTAATATTTTAAACAAACAAATTTTCAAATATAAGCTAAGTATTTTTATCGTGCTGAACAAAAAATCTTGAGATTTATTCTTTTGATAAACCCTAACTAGTGATTTATATGTTCTTAATCGATTACTACTACCGTTTTCATTATGTATATAATAGTTTGTTAACGGAATATCCATAAAATAATAACTTAAGGAGTGCGCACTAGCCCTTAACCATAAATCAAAATCTTCAACAAATTTAAGATCATTCGATTCATCAAATCGAAGTCCTTTATCGAGAAAAACTTGTCTCCTAAAACAAACAGTTGAGTTGACAAAAAAATTACCTTTTAGCAATGATTTTGATAAAGATGTTATTTTTGTGGGATCAAATTTAATCGAATTGTAGAATTTGTAAGTTTTGTTTTTAGATTGATCTATATACAAAGCATCAGTAAATATAATATCTGGACTTTTATGATTTTTTATGATATTTGCAGTTAACGATAGCTTACGTTGATCATATTCATCGTCCGCGTCTAATAAACAGATGTAATTTCTTTTTGCCTTTTGCAATCCCAAATTTCGGGCAGATGCTGGTCCACCATTATTTTTGTATAAATATACAATTCTTGGATCTCCTATAGATTCGACTACTTCCATAGTGTCATCTACTGATCCGTCATCAACAATAATTAATTCAAAATCCTGCCAAGTCTGCGACAGAACTGATTTTATTGCGTTTTTTAGCCTCCCACTAGAATTAAATGTAGGTATTATGATACTAAACATACTATTACATTAAAATCCAACCTTCTTTCAGTAACGATTCATTACTTCCTTGTTTAAACCATGCCATCGGAGCAACTACATTTTTTGATCCTGAAAACACAGCTGCCCACCAACTGTAGGTACTGTTTGCGATTATGAAATTATTAAATGAAGCCATATACCAAAATTCAAATTGATCTTTATCTATAGAAACAACATTATCAATAAAGTAAGCATTATCCCAATGATTGAAGTTTTCTTTTACCCACTCAGGGTCATCTGAAAAGAAATAAAAGTTAGGCCTCTCTAATTTGCTTAAAAAATATGCTTTTCCTTTTTCGTAGTAATCAATTGAACAAACTCCATGAACTTGATTGGCAGATTCACTTGTTACGTAATCCCCTCTTCTGATGTGAATACAAATATCATTGGAATTTGGCTTCTTAAATACTGGATTGCCATGCAATAATTCCTCAACGTATTTAAAGTTAATTGTGGACTTCAATTCTGCAAAGCAAAGAGAAGAGAATTTGCTATCCTGCCAATACCCATCAAGATAAGTTTTTTTTATTAACGTAATATCATCAAGCTTTTTAGGCTGTCTCTCTAAATAATATTGGTTGTTAAACTTATCATTTAGTATAGTTGTGATTAAATCAATTTTCTCGTTTATCAACTTGATTCTCATCAAACTTGATGGAAGCTTAATTCGCTTTACTTCATTCTCTCTAGCAACTTCATTATTAAAATTTAATATAATTTTAGAAAGTTCAAGTTGCCTAGGTGTATTTCTACGGTGGTTAATGTCAAACCAGTAAGTATCAAGTTTCACTTCTGTTTTAAGAACTGTCCTTATGTAAATAGCTAGTGCATATTGGAATAATTGATTTCCAAAACCACCTTTGAGCTTAACGATTATCATATTAGTTTTTGTTTTAGTTTATGGAAAGATAATGTCAAAATTATCAGTTGTATGATACTGACACCTAAAAAAATCCAAGTCATACAATATAAACCATAAGTTGGGGTAAATATGAGTAAACTTATCAAGGCAATTAAACCAGGGAATGTTTTAACTACGATTAAATATTTTTGTTGATTATATGCGAAAAAAATATTAGTAACTATCAAGGAAGTATTGAACAAAAGATTGGCTGCAAAAAACCAATCAAATAATTTTGCTTGGCTCAAGTATTCTGGTTTAGAGATGAATTTCAGCACAACTACTAAATTGAATCTGATGAGAACATAACTCAAAATAACTAAAACAAGGTATGTCATAACGAATTTTAGTAAAAATCGGTTTACGGCCTCAAAAGATTGTATTTTAGTTTTTTCATATAATCTAGGAAGCATGTAGGTATTAAGCAATCCAGCTATACCCGCAGGGACTACAAGACTTAAATTGTTAAAAAAACTAAAGTATCCAACATCATTCTTAAAGCCATTATATTCTAAAAAATAGATATATAAATTATTTTGGATCATTTCAAATGGGGCCCAAATTAATAAGGGGGCAGAGGCAACTAATAGTAATTTTAAAGTTGGAATAGTTTTTTTAAGATTAAATGAGCCAATAAAGTTTCGATAGATGATGCCCCAAAAAACTACAAGAATTATATTTTCAAGACTCAAATAAAAGAACAGAGTAGAAACATCGTTGTATCTATAGTAAGCCGCTACAATAATCACCCTAGCGGCGTTGTCTATAATTTTTAAAAGATTAAAACCTTTTCTATTGCCTGTAAAGTTAAGTGTACCTAGAGATGTTGTTTTTATTATGTTTGTGATAGAAAATAATATAATGACTCCAATTACGTCACTCAATCGTTTTGGTAATAAAAACAGACAGGTTAAGAAAATTACATGTGTGATAATTAGAAGCAAACCATAACCAGTAAAATAAGTTCCAAGGCCTTTCTTTGCCCCTTCATTCATCGTTATTTCCCTGTTAAGGATTTGGTCAAATGCAGTAAAGGGAAACATGCTCAAAACAAAGCATGCAGTCAAAACAAGATTATAAAGTCCAAAATTTTCAACGCTATAATTACTAGCTAAAATTTTGATAATAGCGAAACTAGATAGGTATTGAGAACCTTGTGAAGCGAGAAGCAGTGCAACTTCTGTTTTAGGAATATTTATTAATACCTTATTAAGCCTCATCCAAGCTGTTTTTAAGCATTAAATATATAAAAGCAACTAATGAGAAAATAACAAATCCCAAAATTATAAAAACGAATTTTGATTTCTGCTGCTTTTCTAAAGGTAACGTAGGCTTATCAATGGTCTGAATCAAAGGAGTTTCATTGAGCAGTGACATTTTGCTCAGTTCAAAGTTTTTAACGAGCTCAGCTAATATTGACTTATTCGCTTCCACGGAGAACTGTGCATTCTGTGTCGGAACAGTTCGTTGTGCTAATCTGGTTGGATTTAAATTAGGTGTAGCGTCGGCAACTGTTGCTGATGAATTAATAGATCTACTTATTAAATTTCTTACAGAATCAGTTTTGAGTTTAAGAATAGCGATATTTTCTAATGATTTCTTAGTTTTCGTTTGTGTGTAAAATTCGTTAACATTCCTTACTAAAGCTTCATTGAAAGATTTAGCAAAAACCTCATCGATGAATTTGACATCGACTTGGATAATGCTCAACTTTTTATCTGGCTTATCCACAACCAAATATTTTTTGTTAATATCTTTAACAATTACTCCAATTATACTATCCTTTAACCGAGTTATCTTAGTATTTATATGAGGATCTTTTCCCTCAGAATCAGTTAAAAAACTTATTGGAATCTCTGTAGTTCCACCATCATTTTTAATTTTAAAATGAGTTGCTTTTATATATCGATCTATTAACAACGCATTTGATCTGTCTTGAAAGCGACTTAACAGTGCTTTCTCAATCATAGCCCGTGACTTGTATAGTTCAATAATATTATCTCCTTGAAAAATCCCTCCTCCACTTCCGATATCAACTCCAATCATGGATGCTAAGCCAGAATATTGAGCCAATTTATTACTACCTTCTCCAGCCTCAAGCACAAATGTTGTTGTCGCTGTATATATGGGTTTGTTAAAATAGGCTATAGCAAATCCAAGAACTGAACCTAGTAATCCTGTCAAAAAGATAGGTTTTAACTTTCTAAAAAAAAATTGAATTACTTTTTTTATTTTTTGAATAAGCTCTTTCAGCGAGATTCCTTCGCTTAAATCATTTTCAACTATTTTGACTTCTGTACTCATATCTCCTTAAAGAACAATACTTAGTTATTTAATATTTTTTCTTTTCCAATAAACCAGCTAAATTTCTAATGAAAGATAACTTCGAGACAAGATCACCTCAACAGACTAACAATTATTGCTCCAAGAGAAGCCAAGCCTGTTCCAATTCCGATCCAGGCTTGTGCTGAAATTCGCTCTCGCTCCGCTCGTTTAGGTACCAATATTTCGGCTCCAGGCTTAATTTTAGGGTAATTATTAAAAAATAGAAAACTTCTAGCGCCTTCAACAGAACCGTTAGCATATTTAACATAAGCTCTACTCTTCAATGCACTGGCTGTAAAACCACCTGCACCGTTCACATAATTTTTAAAACTTTTACCTGCTTTGTAAATGATATTATTTGGATTTAGTACCTCACCACTTACCATTACTGTTTGCAATTGTTTAGGCACTTTAATCACATCCCCATCTTCCAGTAATAGATCATAACGCTTGCCTGGCGATTCTAAAATTTTTGTTAAATCTATACCAACCATATCAGAAGCGATGACCTGTGGTTGTTTGCTGAACGATGTAGTATCGACACCAGCTTGAGTTACTCTTTGTAAATTCATAATTCTGGCTTGCTCATCTCTCTTGCGTTCTTTATCTAACTCTGCTTGTAAAGAATCATTTTGATTCTGAACAAAGTTGGCAACTCTTCCAGGTCTTTTTAACGAAGCACCATCCGTATAAGCCAGCGCCGTTAAACCTCCAGCTCTCTTAATTAAATCGGAAATTCGCTCATTTTTGCTTTTGATGGTGTAAGTTCCAGGATATAAAACTTCTCCTTCAATTTTAACTTGTTTCTGCACCACATAACCTTCTGCGTTTCTAACCGAAACAATATCGAACGGCTGTAATTTGAAAACCGTATCAGTTACTAATTTCAGGTTGCGATCGATATTGATGGTGAAAACATCAGCAGTACTGGCTGCTGCCGACTGTACATTGCTGTTTCGCACGCGTCTCGAGATTTCTACACGATTAGGCGATGCGCCTTCCTTAAAGCCTCCTGCCATTTGAATCGCATCTTCGAGACTCATATTGTCGGCATAAGGGAACTGATTCGGTTCTCTAACCTCTCCCTGTACCGTAACTTTATATTCTTCTCTTAAATCGAAAATGGAGGAAATGGTAATTTTATCTTCTCTTTTTAAGGGTATATCTGCCTGACTGCCATTCATAATCGCAGCGACATCGAATGATTCTAAAGCCAGCGAATTGTCTGCATTCAACCGGCTAATGTAACCACGGTTCATAAAGGCATCTTCCTTCAAGCCATCAGCCTTTTGAATGAGTTGTTTCAAGGTCATGCCTTTTTCCAACTCAAAATAGCCTGGTCTGAAAACAGCACCATTAATTTCAACCCTGTTCTCAAAACGATCTAAAATGGGTTCCACAAAAAATTTATCGCCGTTTTTAGGTACGTAAGTGCTAAAATCAGCCGCAAAAATATCACTGATTTTTCGCTCTCTTGCTGTATTCTGGAACACTTTAACTGCCGATTGATATGCAATATTTGAAAAGCCTCCAGCAAAATTTAAAACATTTTGAAAGGTTTCACCCTTTATGGTTTCAAAAATTGCAGGATTTTTAACTTCGCCCACAACTTCTACTCTGTTTTCATACACCGGAACATTAATTACATCCTGGTCTTGCATACGGATATTGCCCTTTTGCATACCATTGATAATTAAATCATAAAAATCGACTGTAGCTACAACTTTATTATTTCTGACTACCTGAATTTTACGGTATGAGCCATTTTGATTCGGACCACCTGCCGCATATAAGGCATTAAATACACTGGATAAGGAACTCAACGTATAAGTGCCTGGTTTGGTTACCTGACCGTTTAAAATAACTTTAATGCCTCTAATATTCCCAAGATTAATCGACAATTTAGTTCTACCTGAGCGTAATGCCGGATATGTTCCAGACATTAAAGATCTGATTTTAGAACGTGCTTCTTCAATACTTAATCCGCCAACCTTAACTAAACCAACATATTCTATGCGGATAGAACCTTCCGGACTTACCTTTAAATCGTAGTTGGCCTCATTGTCGCCCGTGATATCAACTAATAATTGATCATCAGGACCAATAACATAGCCTGCTGGGGTGGCCATTCTTAAATTAGGCTCGAAGGTAATGTTGCTATTTTTAAATAATTCTGACCCAAATATTTTGGGTTTTAAATCATCAAAAGCCTTATCAATTAATTCCTGTTTAGTCGGTTGACTGTTTAAAGTCGTATCCGCATCCCCAACATACTGTCTGTCTGTTCTGCCCGAAGCTGAACTGCTACCAGTAGATTTGCCAGGAGCAGCAGCAGTGCCTCCCTTTCTGATTTTTTCTACCCTTAAACGTAATTTAGAAATTTCTTCCTGCTTCATACCCTGAGCAGCAGCCATTTGCTCCAGTTGGGCATCGCTATAGCCCAAAGATTCTGCCCGCTGCATGAGTGTCTTAATTTGGGCATCGGATAATTCATCTACCTTTTGATTGGCATAGTTACTTTGAGCCAAAACATCCGTATTGATTAGGAATATAAAAAAAATAAAAGATATTAAAAGAACTAATTTTTGTTTCATAAATGTATTATTGCGATCAGCAAATTGGGCTTCTTGTTTATTCAAAGTAATTTAAAGTTTTAAAACCGCCCTCTTTGAGGTATTCGTCTTTTTTCATTAAGTGCAGATCGGAAATCACCATATCTTTAACCAGCGAAGGTAAGTCGTATTTTGGCTGCCAGCCTAACTTCGTTTTGGATTTTGTTGGATCACCCAACAATAAATCAACTTCAGTTGGGCGGAAATATTTCGGATCCACCTTAACTATGGTTTGCCCTGGTTTTAAATTATCCTGATTCAAACCTAAAGCAATGGCCTTTTCTTCATCTACATGAATAATTACGCCCTTTTCATTCTCGTCTTTACCAGAAAACTCGACTTCAATGCCCAGTTCAGCAAAACTCATGCGCACAAAATCACGTACGGTAGTGGTTACACCCGTTGCAATTACAAAATCTTCTGCTTTATCTTGTTGTAAAATCAGCCACATGGCTTCAATATAATCTTTTGCATGCCCCCAATCACGTTGAGCGGAAAGGTTACCCAAATACAAACAGCCCTGAAGGCCTAATGCGATTTTAGCTGTTGCCCGGGTAATTTTTCGGGTTACAAAGGTTTCACCACGTAACGGACTTTCATGATTAAATAAAATGCCATTACAGGCAAACATATTATAAGCCTCACGGTAGTTTTTAGTGATCCAGAAACCATAAATTTTTGCTACACCGTAAGGCGAACGCGGATAAAACGGAGAGTTTTCATCATAGAATCCCCGCTCATTTTTATTTTCTGGTAAGCCTCCATATAACTCTGAAGTAGAGGCCTGGTAAATTCTGGTCTTTTTTTCCAAACCTAAAATCCTAACTGCTTCCAGAATACGTAAGGTTCCAATACCATCTACATTAGCCACATATTCAGGCGAATCAAAAGATACCATTACATGACTCATAGCGCCCAGATTATAGATTTCATCGGGTTGAGTTTCCTGTATGATTCTGATGAGGTTGGTCGAATCGGTTAAATCTCCATAATGTAATTTAAAATGTACATCATTTTCATGCTGGTCCTGGTATAAATGATCGATTCGGTCGGTATTGAACAGAGAACTTCTTCTTTTTATACCATGCACAAAATAACCCCTTTTTAGCAAAAATTCAGCTAAATAAGCACCATCCTGTCCGGTAACACCAGTGATAAGAGCAACCTTCATAAGTTATTTCATAGATTAAGCCTGCAAATATATATAATATAATTGAGGAGTAGAAGATTTAAAATTTACAATAAAACAACCAAGCAGCTTACTAAACCTACAGCCTAGCATCGGCCAGATTTTTTGCGATAACTGATTTCGTATCAAAAATAATCGAACCCTGATCCCTAAAATCTTTATAATTTAACGTTAAAAACTGTTTATGGGCTACCGCAAGAATAATTGCATCATAATTTTTAGCGGGTTTAGCTGTTAAAAGATCAATATCATAATCCTTTTTTACAATTGCAGGATCAGCCCATGGATCATAAACATCAACTTCTATAGAAAAAGATTTCAATTCCTTATAGATATCGATTACACGGGTATTTCTCGTGTCTGGACAGTTTTCTTTAAATGCAAATCCAAGTATGAGCACTTTAGCATTTTTAATGGTCTTATCTTTGGACACCATCATTTTAATTACCTTATTGGCTACAAATACCCCCATATTATCATTCACCCGCCTGCCAGATAAAATAACTTCCGGTTTATAGCCGAGCGCTTCGGATTTATGTGCCAGATAATAGGGATCGACCCCAATACAATGTCCGCCAACTAAACCAGGTTTGTAATTTAAGAAATTCCATTTGGTCGCCGCCGCAGCCAGCACATCAGCCGTATCAATTTCCATCCGATCAAAAATTAAAGCCAGCTCGTTAACAAAAGAAATATTGACATCTCTTTGCGCATTCTCAATGGCTTTTGAGGCTTCTGCAACTTTAATACTCGGCGCCAGATGCGTACCCGCCGTAATAATGCTCGAATACAAATCATCAATCTCTAAGGCAACACCTGGAGTGGAGCCCGAGGTTACTTTTTTGATTTTAGTAAGCGTATTAATTTTATCTCCTGGATTTATCCGTTCGGGTGAATAGCCACAAAAGAAATCAACATTATATTTTAATCCAGATATTTTTTCCAATACCGGCACGCAATCTTCTTCGGTACAACCTGGATATACGGTTGATTCGTAAATAACTACATCTCCTTTTTTTAAAACAATACCCAGCATTTTAGAGGCAGTAAGTAAAGGCTCCAGATCTGGTCTTTTTAAATGATCGATAGGGGTTGGAACCGTAACGATATAGGTATTACATTGGCTGATGTCGGGAAGACTGGAGCTGAAGTTGATCCCATAAATTTCAACAGCCTTTCTCAATTCCTCCAGATCTGCCTCTTTAGTATGATCGTGAATACTGTTTAGCTCTGCTACCCTGTTCTCATTAATATCGAATCCGATAACCGTATATTTTTTAGCAAACTCAATTGCCAGCGGCAATCCAACATAACCTAATCCTATAATTGCAATCTGCCTTTTCTTATCCATTTAATTGTTGTATCGGTTGGTAAAGATAAATAAAATCGGCTGTTTAGATTTATTCTCTGAAGACTTAGAATTTATAACATCAGTCATCTCGACTGGAGCGGAACTAAATGGAGCAGTCTTCGAACCCATAACTCCCTATTAGATTTCTCCGCTACGGTCGAAAAGACGACAAAAGGAGAACAAATAACCAACTCCGTCATCTCGGAATGGAGCACAGCGAAATAGAGCGGTCTTTGAACCCATAACTCCCTATCAGATTTCTCCACTACGGTCGAAAAGACGACAAAAGGAGAACAAATAACCAACTCCGTCATCTCGGAATGAAGCGCAGCGAAATAGAGCGGTCTTTGAACTGAACAACCGCTCAATACACATTACCTTCAATAAGTGATGAGACCAACATAACTACTCCTGGAAATACTCGTCCGGTCATCAGAAACAAAGGAGATCCAGGTGTGGAACTCGCTACCTTTATGATGCTGTGGAATCTGTAACGTTTCCTGGCCTTCTTTTCTTCTTGCCCCACTATAGATACAATAGGCAATATCGTCAGCAAAACTGTAGGCCAAAATCATGACCTGATCATGATTTCTTTGGTAATCTTTGAAATTTTCCAAAGCCCAGACAAAATGAATCCCAGCATCATCCGAAAAATGCTGAATCTCCCTTGCGCCTGCTAATTTTCCATAAGTTAAGGTGATTTGGCTATAATCGATCTCGTTATTTTCATTGAAGGCATGCAACATATTATAGGATTTAGCTGCATTATGTGCTGTCATCATTCTTGCTTTCGATTCGAGATTAAAACCTATTTTGATGTAGCCCAGAACTTTGGATAGAAAGTCCTGCATTAATGTAAATTTTGAACGGCAGGCCTGCTGCTTTTCAGTGCCGATTTTATTTTTTTTACTTAGCTTTGGTAATCCTTTAATTACCCATTTTCCATTTAGCTGATAGCCAATTACGCTTCCAACTTTTCCGGTGAAACCACCGTTAATTCCATCATTCAGTATAGCCATAATTTTTTAAGATTATGGGATGATTAAATTCAAGATAATAAAAAGATTACTATTGAAACAAATTTAATTTGTACCTCAGTCGGATTTTGTTCGGACATAATTGTCACAACTCCGAACCAACTCCGAATCAAACCCGAATTTAAGCCGAGTTAATGGTCAAGTACTTTGTCTTCTTGTCTTATCCTTATATAGCTATACAGGTTATTGATTTAATTTTGAATTGACTATACATCCAAATTTGGTAATTCTGTGTGAACTATACATTTGTGTTTTGATCTGATTTATATTTTTTAGGCTTCCACCTTTTTTTCAGTTCTCCCTGTTTAAGGTGGGCTTGTTCAGGTGTAAGATAGTCACAGCTGGCATGTGGTCTTATCTGATTATATACCTGGATATTGTCTCTGATCTTTCTTGTGGTTTCCCTTAGCCCTGTTTGTGCTCCATATAAGTCAAACTCTGCTTTTAGTATGCCATTTACCCGCTCCGCTATGGCATTCTCATACGGATCTCCATTTTCAGTCATGCTTACAGCAATATTTCCATCTGTAAGTATCTCTACATAGCTTTTACTACAATATTGCGATCCTCTGTCAGAATGATGAATCAGTTTGTTCTGAGGATATTTTCGATCAGCTATAGCCATTCGCAGGGCATCTATGCAGCCCTGTGCAGACAGATCTTTCCTGAAAGCCCAGCCCATGATCTTCTTCGAATAGGCGTCCGTGATCAGGCTCAGGTATCCCCATTGCTTTCTAAGCTGGATATAAGTGATATCACTTACCCATACCTGCTCAGGCCCGTTAACTACCAGTATTTTAATTAGATTGTTGTATTTATGCATCCAATGCCTTGAATTGGTGGTCACTACTTTTCTTTTTCGGTTCCTGATGTGCAAGCCATGTTCCCGCATTAGGTTAAAAAGGTAGTCCCTTCCGATTTTAATACCATGTTTCTCCAAGGGTTGCTGTAGCATGTAGTGTAATTTTAGGGTGCCTATTCTGTTTTGTTTCTTACGGATATCGAATACATGCTGCAACACAATATCATCTTTCAAGCCCAGGTCTTGTATTCTCCACTGATGATCGTAATAAGCATGTCTTGTCTTGCCAAACAGTCTGCAAAGTAACTTGATCCCTAATTTGGGAAAGTCCTGTTTCATTTTGATGACTGCCTGGCACCAGACTTTTTTCTGATATCTATCTTAAGTTGATCTTCTGCAATATCAATCATGGTATCCAATGCCCTGATTTTCAGATTAGCCTCTGCCAAAGCCTTTTTCAAGGCTTGGAGTTCTAAGGATTCAGATGTTTCTGGTGTCTGCTGATTCTTTGACATATCTAAGGATGAGAAATCTCTAAGTTCGGAATTTTCCTGCTTAAATCTCTTGATCCACTGATTTATCAATGAAGCACTACTGATATTGAATGAAATACGTGCTTGTTTTAAGCTCATACCGGACTCTATAGCACGTACTACAGAACGACGCTCAGATTCTGTATAAGACTTATTTCCACTACGATAGCCATGTTGAAATAGCCAGGCTTCAAGTGATCTTGAACTCATGCCGTACTCCAGGATTAAATCCTTACGGGGTACTCCCTGCTCAACAAGGCTAACGATATGCGAAATTAGACGCTTATCAAATTTTTGTTGTTTACTGGTCCGAGCTGAATAAATTAATGCTGTTTCTTTTGTTTCCATACACTGTCTTTAGTGTATAGCTTTTTTAGGAATCGACATCTTGAATATGCTAAAACCCTTAGGTAAAAAAAAGTCCTTGTCGATATTTAAACCAACAAGGACTTTTTCCTGTATAATTTTTCTTTTGCTTACTTAATCTGCTTTAGCAAATAAGCGCCATAACCACTTTTAACCAGTGGCGTAGCAATTGCTTTAAGTTGTTCGGCATTGATGAAACCCATACGAAAGGCAATCTCTTCTATACAACCGATTTTGAGTCCCTGGCGCTCTTCAATAATCTGAACGAATTGCCCGGCTTGCATTAGGGATGTAAAAGTTCCGGTATCTAACCAGGCTGTACCGCGGGATAAAACACCAACTTTTAAAGTACCTCTTTCTAAATAAACTTTATTGATATCTGTAATTTCATATTCGCCACGTGGAGAGGGTTTAATGTTTTTGGCAATTTCTACAACTTCGTTGTCGTAAAAATATAAACCCGGCACGGCATAGTCAGACTTTGGCTGTGCTGGTTTTTCTTCAATGGAAATTGCATTTTTATGTTCGTCGAACTCCACTACACCATAGCGCTCCGGATCCGAAACCTGATAAGCAAATACAACACCCCCTTCTGGATCTGAACTGCCTTGTAATAATTTCGCCATTCCATCACCATGGAAAATATTATCGCCTAATACCAGGGCCACTTTATCTTTTCCGATAAACTCTTCGCCAATTACAAAGGCTTGTGCTAAGCCATTAGGCTCGGCCTGTACCGCGTAGCTAAATTTACAACCCAAAGAAGCACCATCGCCCAATAGTTTTTCAAAATTTGGCAAATCATGTGGCGTAGAAATAATTAAAATTTCTTTAATTCCAGCCAGCATTAAAGTTGATAACGGATAATAAATCATCGGTTTATCGTAAACCGGCATCATTTGTTTGCTACAAGCTAAAGTTAAAGGGTGTAAACGGGTTCCACTACCACCAGCTAAGATTATACCTTTCATATTTTGGATATTTGATTTGAGATTATAGATTTGAGATCACTCCAAATCTACATTTTCATTTATTTATTACTCAATTGCTTAATACACTCCACCAAACTATCTCTCCAGTAAGGGATTTGAATATTAAAAGTAGATTTAATTTTTGATTTATCCATTACCGAAAAAGCCGGGCGTTTGGCTTTTGTCGGATAAGCAGAACCTGGAATTGGATTTACTTTAACAGTAGTATTGCTGATATCGAATATGGCTTTAGCAAAATCGAACCAGGACGTTACCCCTTCATTACTGTAATGATAAATACCGTAACTTTTATTTTCAGATTGAATAATATCAAAAATTGTATTTGCCAAGTCAATTGCGTAGGTAGGCGTACCCACCTGATCGGCGATAACCCCCAGCTCCTCACGCTCGGCACCAAGTTTAAGCATGGTTTTAACAAAATTGTTTGCATATTCTGAGTATAGCCAGCTGGTGCGAAGAATAAAATGCTCGCCCAAAATACGGGTTACTGCTTTTTCGCCATCTAATTTGGTTACACCGTAAACATTTATTGGATTTGCCGTATCATCCTCTTTCAAAAGTTTTACTTCATTGCCTTCAAACACAAAATCGGTTGAAACGTGAATTAAAGTTACTCCATTTGCTTTACAGGCCTGCGCCAGATTGGCTGCACCCGTTTTATTTACCGCTTTCGATAAATCAACTTCGTCTTCGGCTTTATCTACCGCCGTATAAGCTGCACAATTGATTACAAATTGTGGTTTTTCCTTTTCGAGAAGGCTGTTTAATAATTCCTGGTTTAGAATATTTGCTTCCTGCTCCGCAGGAAAAACAATTTCAGAAATCGCTCGTCGCTCGGCTACAGTTTTAAGGCATTGCCCTAACTGACCACCAGCCCCAATTACTACTATTTTGCTCATACTATTTTAAAGAGGCGAATGTATTTAAGATTAAATCTTTATCCGATACGGCTTCCTGACCTGCTGGAATCATCCAATCGATATTCAGATCTTGATCATTGTACATTACACCAACTTCTGATGCTTTATTGTAAAAATTATCACATTTATAGAAGAATTCAGCTGTTTCGCTCAGTACCGAGAAACCGTGCAGAAAACCGCGAGGTACATAGAGTTGTAATCTATTCTCGGCGCTTAATTTTACTGAAATGTGTTTACCATAAGTTGGTGATCCTGGACGAATATCTACTGCAACGTCCAAAACTTCACCTTTGATCACCCTCACCAATTTTGCTTGTGCAAATTTTCCAGATTGCGCATGCAAACCCCTGATTACACCATAAGATGAAAAGGATTGATTATCCTGAACAAATTCGCCAGACATACCTGTTTTCTCTTCGAAAGTGCTTTTATTAAAGCTTTCAAAGAAGTAACCTCTGGCGTCTTCAAAAACTCTGGGTTTTATAATTACACAATCTTTTAGGCCCGTTTCCTTAATCTCCATTATTTATTATTGTATTGTTGCTCGTAATAAGATTGATAATTACCTGAAGTAACGTTATTTAACCAGTCTTCATTTTGAAGATACCAGTCAACCGTTTTAGCTAAACCTTCTTCAAATTGTAAGCTTGGCACCCAATCTAATTGGTTTTGCAATTTAGAAGAGTCGATTGCATAACGCAAATCGTGCCCTGCTCTATCGGTTACATAAGTAATCAATTTAGCAGATTCTCCTGCTACGCGACCTAATTTCTGATCCATGATGGTACAAAGCAGATTGATTAAGTCGATATTTTTCCATTCGTTATGGCCACCAATATTGTAAGTATCTCCGGTTTTGGAGTTGTGGAAAATTACATCAATGGCACGGGCGTGATCTTCTACCCATAACCAATCGCGAACATTTTCGCCTTTGCCATAAACCGGAACTGGTTTATTATTTTTAATGTTATTAATGGCTAATGGAATCAATTTCTCTGGAAAGTGATGTGAACCATAATTGTTAGAGCAATTGGAAATTACACAATCCATTCCGTAAGTATCATGATAAGCACGAACAAAATGATCGGAACTTGCTTTTGATGCTGAATACGGACTGTGCGGATCATAAGCGGTTGTTTCTGTAAACATCCCTTCTTCACCTAAAGCACCGTAAACCTCATCTGTACTTACATGGTAAAATCGTTTTTTGTCGTAATCACCTTTCCAGTATTCGCGGGCAGCATTTAATAAATTTACGGTACCGATAACATTGGTCATTACAAAAGCGGTTGGATCGGTAATGGATCGATCTACATGACTTTCTGCCGCCAGGTGGATTACTGCATCAAAATTTTCAGCTTTGAATAAATCATTCATCGCAACCGCGTCGGTAATGTCTTCTTTAACAAACCTGTAATTGGGTTTATTTTCTACATCCGTTAAGTTCGCCAGGTTTCCAGCATAAGTTAACTTATCGAGATTTACAATTTCATACTGAGGATAGTTGTTTACAAAACGGCGCACTACATGAGAGCCAATGAATCCGGCTCCACCGGTAATTAAGATTTTTTTCACTTGATCTGGATAAATGATTTTTTCAATCCGCTAAAATAAGATAGATATTACAGATAAACAACTTATTACGCTTTTACAAAACAGGTAAAACTATATTGTTAGCTTAGTTTATCATTTCGACAAGTCCTTATTAGGAATTAGCATAATACGGTCCTGATCATGTGGACTTTTTCCAATACCGACTAAGAGATAGACTGAAACAATTCTACTTTAACTCGGAAGAGCATTATTTCAATTTTTTCTTTTATAAAAACAAAATTTTTAGGTTTGATAAAATAATCATCCTGATAACGGGCACCCAAATAAGAATTCTGCAAAAGGTTAATCCATTTTAGTTCTTTGGTTTCTTTAGCATGAAAAACGTTATAAATTTGAGGGTAATAAAATATAGCCTCTTTCCTGAGCATTTTAAGTTGATGGCTTTTAAAGTCCTTACATCTGAAAATCAGAATAATCAAGCGGTATAGCTGTTCGCAAGTTTGATGGAGCATGAAGGCAGCCATGTTAAGTTTACTTTCATTAAAATATAATTCAGCCCCAAAAAAAAAGCTGGACACTTTTTCCATTTCCTGATTAAAAAGACGAAGTGCATCTTTTTTTAATTTAATTAATTGGCTTGTAGTATCGGGCAGCGCCGTTAATCCTTTCTTTTTAAAAATACAGTTGGCTGCGATGCAGTTTGCAGAAAAAAACAAATGGCCTCTGCGTAAAAAATCTAACATGGTTCCGTAGCAAAAATACATGAGATGGATATTGGAGTGCCCTATCTTAATAAAATTTAAAGCAATCTGGTTTGATCTGAATCTTGATATTGATGTTGATCGGTGATGATAATTAACCTGGTTTGCCCGTTGCAATCCTCACATCTATAAACATAGGCAACTGGAACTACCTTTACAAGCAGCTTCAGTAAATCAAATAAGTTATGATCATTTACATTCCAATGACCCTGATCATTTTCATCAGGGATCATATTTATAAGTTCACTCATAAAGTTTGCCTTTCTTCATTGAGTTCGGCCTTAACCTCATTACCTGCAATCAGCAGAAAAAAGGCTTCTAATAATTTCTCTAAGGTTTCGTATAATTTTAAGATATACTTATCATCTATACCCATCAGACTACTTCTGTTACTTAATGCACAATAGAGCCATTCTTGCATATCATATCTGATATATTTGATTGTTTTTAATTTCAAGATTTTGCTCAGATATTGTAAAGGCGCAAGTTTTTCTTTATCATTTAATGCATAAACCTCAAAATCTGATGTCGGAACACCTTTTTCTAATTCCCGCTTCGCCTTTACGCCATTTATCCAGTCTCTGAATGTTAATGCATTACTGCAATAAGCTTCATTTCTTTTGTACTCCAAATTCTTATTTACAATTAAATAACCTGCATGTAATAGTTGCACAAGCTGATCATGAAAGTAAACTATGGTACTGCTATGCTTAACGGAAACATGCTCGATTAACGCAGCCCTAAACCAATGCTTTAAATCTTTACGATACTCACCCAGGCTGTTACCGCTAAAAAACGATTCGATTTCCTTATATGGATCTAGCAAGTGCGATTCCTGTAATAGCCTCGGGCAGGTTTGTTCAAAATAAATCAGCTCATGATTATCCTTTTACAAAATTCTTTTCTTTAACATATTGGTTTAATAACCAGCAAGCTTCTATAATTCTTTTGGTATTAGGATATAAAGGAAAAACAGATTCACTGATGCCATCCGAAAAACCTGAGTTCAGCGATTCCTCCAGCCATTCCCGAAGAACTTTTTTATAGAAACTAAAATCGTGCTCTTTAAAAACATCTTTTATTACCAATAGCGGATTTATAATTTCCTCCGCGGATAAGTATTGCAGATGATCATCAACGCTTGTTTGTTGACCATTATCGGAGATCAAATTATTCCATTTTTCAATGTCCTTTTGATCCTGACTCAGCTGGAATAACAGTTCGTACAGCTCAACAAACAGATCATGAAAATAAAGCATATTGGCTGGATCGTTTCGTTTGGTGTAAAAATCTCTGGTCATCACGAGCTGCAACCATTCCTCGATAAAGCGTAAGTGTTGCATTTTATTACGGGTTCCAAAAAAATCTATCAGAAATGGGATTAAAGGTTGGTCATCTAAAATTTTATCTTTCATATTTGCTTCGTTTAAGTACATTGATTAATATTATCTTGCGGGAGGTAAACAAGTATAAGCAATACAATAAGTATTACGAATTATAATTCGTAATACTTAAAAAAAATACCATAAATGACTGAAAATCAAAGACTAAAAATTATTATAGAAAGGTTAAATTTTAAAACACAAAAAGAATTTGCTGAAAGTTTGAATATCCAGCAAGGATCTCTTTCTGATATTTTAAGAGAAAGGATTGGCATTTCTAATGCAATAAAGGATAGATTGTTTTTGAAGTTTAATGTAAATATTAAATGGCTAGAAAGTGGCGAAGGAGAACCTTTTCTTAAAAAAGGCCCTGTAATTTCTGAAACTAAAGAAGGGGTTCCATACTTTAATGTAAGTTTAGCAGATGAAGATTTATCCCTCTTAGAGGAATCCCAGGCCGAATATTTTGTAAACTATAAGCCCTTTAATGATTGTACTGCGTATTTACCCGTTTATGGAGACAGCATGTACCCGAAATATGCTTCAGGCGAAATTATAGCAGTTAGAGAAATAACGAATTTCGATGTTTTACAATGGGGAGAAGCCTATGTAATCATGACTAATGAAAAGTCGAATCATTTAAGCAGCATTAAACTGATTTTTGAGCATAGCGATAAAAACAAGCTGATTTTACGTTCATCTAATCCAAATTTTAAGGGTGATACGATTGTTGAGAAAAATAGTATCACGGCACTTTATATCATAAAAGGAAAAATTACCAGAAACCTGATTTAGCAGGGTTGCGCTAACAATTAGTTGTTCGACTTACTCTTAGTTTACATTGCCGCAACGGAGCTTTCTAATTCTTTATACCATTCTTCGCCGTATTTGCGGATAAGTGGTCCTTTTAAGAAACTATATACAGGCACTTTTAACTCCCGACCGAATGTACAGGCATCGTGGCAAATGTGCCATCTGTCGTAATTTAAGACTTCAAATTCGGGGTATTTGGTTATTCTGATTGGATATAAATGGCAGGAGATCGGTTTCTGCCAATCTACAATACCTTGCTCATAAGCCTTTTCGATAGCACATTTGGTAATACCACCTTCGAAAAGTACGTATGCACACTCTTTATTTGTATCAACGCATGGTGTAGTCAAATCTCCATCCGCATCAACTACATAAGTACCTTGTTCTTCAATTGCTTTTATGCCCTTCTCATTCAAAAGATGCTTAATTTTAGGGTAAATCTCCTCTAAAATAGCTTTCTCCTCATTATCTAAGGGAGCACCAGAATCGCCTTCTACACAACAAATACCTTTACATTTGCTTAAATTGCAAACGAAATTTTCTTTTAAAATATCTTCGTGCACCAGCACTTGTTCAACTTCTATCATCATTACTCTTTTGCTAAAGCGTATTTTAAACCAGAGGCAGATTTTAACTCCATGGTTACTGCACCTACTAAAATTTCCACCTGTGCTTTTACAGGCACTCTATTTCCATCATCTGTAACCCAAAGATACAAACGACTATCCTTTTTAAAAATTCTACCTGGCTTAATAGAAGGACTAAATTTAAGGCAGCGAATGTTACCAAGTTTACTTTTAACAGTTTCTTTACCGATATATTCAATTTCGAGGGCTGAAATTTCATCGCCAAGAAAATAATTTAATTTAAACTTATCACCTGTTTTAAGTTTTGTAATATCTAAACTGCGGGCAAAATAATAAGCAGAAACCAAATCAAATGTTTGTGTAGTCGGTGTGGTAAAAGTCCCCCTGTTCGACACTACTTTTTTGGCATCCTGCGTAAACCTTGCTTTATCTTGTCTTTTGTAGCTACCCTCTCTAATATTTTCCTGATAGAAATACGGAAGTAAATCTGTTTTATCGATATAAGAATCGTAATGATCCCTTACTTTGTAAAAGACATCAAAAGTTCCAGAGGTTTCTGCATCGACTGTTAGTTTATAAGTAGGTTTGTTATCAAACTTCAAATCAGAATTCAGAACTTTTATAGTCGCTTCGGCAGCTGTAATAAATCCGTACTTTAACTTATAGCTTAAAACTTCGCCGTCTTGAAAAACAGCGTCCTTTTTCAGCGGCAATTCCTGCGCCGAAGCAATAAACGTGCTTAACGTTAACGTGAGAATAAAAAATATATTTTTCATTTGCTTTGTGTGTTTCATTTGTGTGAATATCTACATAATAAACGACTCATTTGCAGCTATTCGTTACAACTATGCAAAAAGCAAACCAAAATTAGTCTTTTCTTTTATACACAGGCACGGTTGAACAAGGCTCGCCAAACATGATACTTTTAACAACAGGCGTTAACAAATTGGTAATTTCTACATAGGCAGATACGGGTACATCTATATCACCGCAACCTTTAACAACCACACGTTCGTTTGCAAAAGTTTGGGGATCAATTTTGGCTAACGCTTTTGTAAACAACATTGCTTCTAAGGTATCTAAACCACCAAACACCACTTCGTTGGCATAAGGTTTTAATCGGTTCGCCAGTAACATATATGCCCAGGTTGGCACAATAGCATCAGCAGAACAGATAATGGCAACATTTTTATCTTGATATTGCGCCCAGTCGTGCGTTTTAATAAACTCTCTGAAATCCTTCTCTCTTAGCATTAAGCCATGGAAAAGATTTTCCTTGATATCATAAACTACTCTTTCTCCCGGATGATAATATTCTTCCAGGTTTAAGGAGATTAAACCACTATTTGCAACTTTATTAACGAAGTTTTCCTGAATTTCCATGGCACGTAAATAAAAAAACCGTTCCGACTATACATCGGAACGGTTACAAAATTACGCAATTTCTAATTAATAGAATTTCACGCGATTGTCTTTTATCTTAGCATTATCTTGTAAAGCCTGGAAAGCTGATCCTAAAGAACGCTGACCTAAGGTTAACATCATTGTTTCTTTTTGCTTGAACATGTTGGCAATTGGAGCTGGACTTGAGAATCCTTCAACTGTGAACACATATACACCACGTTCGCCATTAACAGCATTTGAAACTTTACCTGGCTGAGAACCGAATACAGAACCTACCAATGCGTTTTCCTGAGCTACACCTGGAATAATTGGGTTTGCAAAAACAATATTTTGAACTGGCATAACTGAACGGCCAACTTTAGATGCTATTTGCTCTAAGCTACCTTTACCAGCACCTTCAAATTTAGCTTTTAATAATTTAGCTTTTGCTGCGTTAAGCACCATTGGCTGAATTTCTTTTTTAACTGCATCTAATGGCAGGATACCTTTAGGTTTAACATCAGTTAAGCGTGCTACCACGTATGCATCAGCCATTGTGTAAATTTCAGGTAGAACATCACCCTTATCTGCAGCATAAGCAGCTTGAATTAATTTACGAGGATTATCTAAACCTGGAGCAAAACCTTGTGTTGCAGTAATTTTATCTGCTATGGCAAGTTTTAATTTATCCTTTTCAGCAAGTTTAGCAAAATCGTTTCCTTTAGCAGATGCTAAGAAATTGCTTGCTGCTTTATAAGCTGCTGCTTGTGTTTTACTACTTGCTGCTAGCGATTTTTCTACATAAGCTAACTTAGCTACTTTAGAAGAACCGATTTGTTTTTCAATTTTGATTAAGTGAACACCAAACTGAGACTTAACAACTTTTAAATCGCCGGTATTTCCGTCGAATGCTGCGTTTTCAAACTCAGGTACCATTGCACCACGAGCGAAAGTACCTAGCTCACCGCCTTTATCCTTCGAACCATCTACGCTATAAGTTTTAGCCAATTCAGCAAAACTACCACCTTTTGAAACTAAACCTTTTAAAGAGTCAGCTAATTTAACAGCGTTTTCCTCGCCACCAACTTTAGCCGGATCGATTAAAATATGACTAGCTTTTACTGAATCAGGAGAGAAACGGCTTGAAACTACTTTAATTACTTTGTAAGAATTACCAGATAAAGCTGGACCGTAAAAACTACCTGCAGGTAAAGAGAATACAGCTGAATCTACTGCCGGATCTAATTTTCCTTTTGATAAATAAGTGAATGGAACTTTAACATCTGAATTAATTGCAGCGAAAAGAGAGTCGTTAGCCGCAACTTTGAAATCGGCAGCAATTTTTTCGATTTGAGCTTTAACCGCTGCAGAATCTGCTTTAGTTGGCTTAATACTGAAAGCAACGTATTCGAAAGTACGGGTTTCTGACGGGTTGTTAAAACGTGCTTTATTTTGATCGTAATATTCTGAATAATCAGCATCTGTTAATTTAACTGATGCATCAGGAATACTTGTGTAATCAAGATTAACATATTTAAAGTTAGCCAGTTTATTACGATTTGTATATTCATCTGTAGCTTCTAACGAAGTAACATAAACCGAATTACGGATTAAGTTAGAATATTTTTGTTGTAAAGTTTGGTTTTTAACTTCTGTTTGCAACATTGCCGATTGGCTTTGTGCTTGCGGCTCTTTAGATTTTAAAAAGCTGTTTAATTGCATACGATCCAACTGCCCTGTTTGAGGGTTGGTAAAGTATTGTTTAATTAATGGGCTTGGGTTCTGACCAACTAATAAGTCAACCAATTCATCTTCAGAAACAGTTAAACCTAAACGATCGTATTCTTTATTTAACAATACGTTAGCTAATTCTGCATTCCAAGCCTGATCTACAGCCATTGATTGCATTTGTGCGTTTGCACTACCGCCATATTGTTGTTTAAACTGATTTAAATTTTGCTCTACTTTTGGCCCGAAATCATCAATGCTGATATCGTTTCCATCAACCGAACCTACTGTTTTTTGGTTCGCAGCCCAAAAAGGCTTACCCACGTTAATTGCATCGCCTACTAAAAATGCAACAATTGCAAAACCAATAGCAAACACTAGTATATAGCCTGCACGGTTACGCAAAAATGTCATTAATCCCATATTGTACTTTATATTATTTAGTTTTTTTTAAGAGGGCGCAAGATACAAATTTGCCTCAAAAAAGAAAACACAAAATTTTATTTATCAACTGTTTAATTTTTAAGCAAATAGCGAAGCAAAAAAAAGGCTTTTTTAAGGCACGATTTCATCCTTTAATACGGCCTGCCCCGTGGCAGTATTTATTTTATAAGTACTAAAATCCTGTGGTGCTTCGAAATCTACACCATTAAGAATATTACCATCGGTAGTTTTGATTGTAACGTTTTGTGTAGAATAGAAAATCTTTTTTGATTCATCCCAAATCAACTCTTCAGAAGAGAAAGTATCGCCTTTGGCATTTTTAACAATTACATTTTTCCTGAAAAAGGTTTTCATCTCCTGATCACGCCTGATGGCATAATCGCAAATTAAGGTGCCGTCGACCACGCCTGGCTGATTGGCGTTAAAAAAATCAATTTTAACACCCTTGATCATTTCCTGATAAGATCCTCCGCCTTCGGGTGTTACCTTATCCATAATAGGAGCATTGCCTTTGGCTTTTACTCTGGCCGAATCGCTGTAAATAATTTCTACCCCGAGGGTACGATCTCTATTTAAAACAACTTTTTGATTGGAAATGGCATTGGCTTTTTTCAGGTCATCATCTCCACAGGAAACCAAAAATAATGGTAACACCAGAACAAAGCCATATAAAAATGCCTTCAATGTCATTAATCTACCCTGTACTTACGGAACCAGGTATCGTTTAAGGTAAAGCCTAAGTGAAAGTTGATGAATTTTTCTTTAACTAAATTGTTATTAAGTGTACCTCGCTGACCAACTTCTGTTGTAAAGTTAATTTTATAAAAAGATAAACCGTTTGAAGAAGGAAGTGGGAAACCAAATCCTAGCGAAGCACCCATTTGCTTAATATCCTGATTGCCTATTTTGATATAGGTTTTATCATAATTGAAACCTAAGCGATAATCAACACGTTTAAAATAACTGTTGTAAGATGTAATATCTGGAGTAAACTGTCCGCCGATTGAAGCACCATAGCTATTTTGTAAACCTTGATTAACGTTATTAATGCTCACATCAGACCATTTACTGGTTCTAACATCGGCTCCGATTAACCACTTATCCGTTTGTTGAATGGAAATACCAAAATTATGAGACATTGGTAATTTAATGCTCGATTTAGCACTTACTACAGCGCTTAACGTATCTAACGCGGTATTTTCATTACCATTAGCATCCTTATTATAAATGGTAGCGAAATAAGACTGGTTTGAATTTACTTTACCAGAGCTACTACCAGAATAACCTAAGGTTACCATAGTTTTAGGCGCTATGTTAAAATTATACTGAATACCATAAGAATAATTGAAACCGCCAACGCTATTTTTATTTTGCAATTTTGAATTGATTGCACCAGCATCGGTGTATTCAGTTGCTCTTGTGCTTATTAAATTACCAAAAATATACTCCACATTACCACCAATACTTAAGTGATCGCCAAAGCGACGACCGTAACCAAGGTATGCTTTCGATAAACCACCCTCACCCTGATAAAGCTGATCTACAGACATGGTGTCTATTTTTACTGTGTTTTTATAGCTATAACCTAAATCAGAATAAGGTAAAACACCAAAACTTATAGCCGATTTTCTACTTACCGGAACTGCAAAAGCAAGGTGGCTAAAAGTTGCGTTAAAATTGCTTTCTGAGGAATTATTTCTGGATAAGCTGCTCAAACTAGCACTCATACCGAGATCGATTGTTGTTAGGTTAATACCAGAATATGAGGCTGGATTCTGCATATTAATGTAATTAAAGCCATTAACTTTATTTACAGCGGTAGAAATACCACCCATTGCCCTTAATTGCGGAAGTAAAGAGCCTTTAACGTTTCCAAAACCATATCTAGAATATGGGGATGAAGTTGTAACCTGTGCCTGAACACTGAAACCACAAACTAGAACGAGTATGGCTGTAATATAATTTATTCTTTTGTACATTTTAATCTGCAATAGCTTCATTTAATCCTTTTAATACCAAGTAAGGATCTTTTATTATTTGAGGCGCAAAGATGCTGTTTTGTAATTGCTTAAACAAAAAAATGGCATCACCCCCTGTTATAATAACCTTTAAGGCACTTTCTTTTATCTTATTAAGGGCAATAAACCCTTCAATTTCATTTATAACCCCTTGCAAAACACCATTTTTTATAGCTGTTTCGGTATTTTCTCCATCAGGAATAGGTTCTTCTTCGCTCCAATTTATTAATGGCAGGCGACCAGTAAACTCGTGAACTGCCTTAAACCGCATGGTAATTCCCGGACTAATACTTCCTCCGAAGTATTCGCTTCTACTATTCAATAAATCGTAGGTGATACAAGTTCCTGCATCAATAACCAAACAAGGTTGCTTTTCAAAAATCCCTTTGGCTCCTAAAACCGCGGCCCATCTATCTAGGCCTAAAGTAGCTGGTGTTTTATATTTGTTATGCACGCCATTACTCAGCAAAGCTGAAAAACGAACGTATTTTGTTGTTTGTTGTAGAAAATCTTCAAGCTGCGTTATTTCTTCATCAACGGTACTAACTATCGATTTTTCGACTTCAAACTGTGTGATTAAAGGCTGCAAATCATCTGCTGTAATTTTATTAAACCGTTGATAATGGACAATTTCCTTCCCTTTAAAAACGGCTACTTTGGTTGATGTATTACCTATATCAATACTTAAATTATGCATTTATTTAAATAAGAACCGATTACTGGATTATTACAAAAAGCACTGATTATTGCAAAATTCTACAATCACGCCACAAAGCTATTAATCTTTACCAAGTTTCGAGGTATCATTTTGTTAAAAAAGGTTAAACAAACAGAAAGTACTGTACGGAAAGAACAAACAGTAAAAACAGTGTTTCGTAAAACCAACGCTTCTTTGCATTGCTAAAATAGTAGGCCAAAAGTACCGCCCCTGGCGGAACACAAAGCAAGAAATGCCAGATTCGAAAATCTGGTTTTAAGTAGAAGCTTGCTGATGAAACCAGAAACATGAAAAACAACATCTGAAAGCCTTTTCGGGTACTGATAAAACTTCTAAAAAAGTTTTCTCGAAGCTGCAAGGAGGCCAGAATAATAATTACCGCAACAGGAATCAGAACCAAATAATCGTTGTAATTAATCTTAAAAACAGAAGGAAATTTATTGCCAAGCGGTTTCCATATCTGATAAAAGGAGTTTAAGTTGTCTTCCCAATAGTAAAATACGGCAAGAAAGAAAAATACAGTTAAAAAACCAACCAAGCCCGCCACCCACTCTCGCCAGTTAAAAGAGCGGAAAAGCAAAAGGGATAGAAAAATCATTAACAACATGGCCATAAATGGAAAGTAAATTAAGGTTCCAATGGCGATAATCATTCCGATATCAAATACTGTGGTTATCGAATTTGCACTTTTATTGAGCTTTAAAAACTTATCGATTATCCAGATTAGTAAGAAATTACAAATTAAGGCTGGACTTAAAATCATAAAAGGCAAAAATAAACTTGCACCTGTTATATACATTAATCCAGGTAAAAAGCTTGGTTTTGCAAGTAAATTATGGTTATTAATTATTCTGTTAAATATTAATGCCTGGGTAAAAACCAAAATTGCCGCAAAGAAGATGTTAGCTGATGATGAAAATGCGTTTTCTAAATCGACATCAATCAGCAAGCGTGCAAATGGCTCTAAAAAATCGAAGTTCAAATGGGCGGGTGTTTCATAAAAAATGACCATACGCATGAAAAATGTGTAAGCCAATAGCAAAATGAGGTTAACCGGATTTAATTTTCTGAACTGATTAATCATGCCTTCTTTAAGAGTAGGCAAAGTAAAGATAAAAAGCTGAAAGCTGAAAGGCTAAAACTTAAACTCTTGCGTATTTCTTAACCATATCATCAATGATTTTTGCGGTTTCATCAGGAAAATTAAATTGATGTTTCTGATCATTTGCAACCCAATCTTTAATTATCGGGAGCCACTTTTTATTACTTCCCCAAATAACAGGCAAACCTAATTGCTTTAATGCATAGGCATTACATTGTTGTTCGAATTGGAAACGCATAGGTGCTACCAGCAATTTTTTACCTAAATAAAGTGCTTCGGAAGGACCTTCAAAACCTCCGCCCGTAAAAAGCCCTTCGCAGGTTGCCAGGCTTTTATTAAACTTTTCGTTATTAACGGGCTCTACAAAAACATTTTGCTCTTGGTAGGCTTTTTTATTATGTTTAGAAAAAACCTGCCAGTTAACTTCAGGGATCTGGGTTAAAAGTTTAACCAATCGCTTATCATCGATAGCTGGTAAATAAACGGTATAGTGGCCTAGATTTTCGCTTTTTAAACTTCTAATCTCCGCTCGTATAACTGGTGTATGAATAAAGCTATCGTACCGATCGAAATGAAAACCAATATGATATTTGGTTGGTGCGTAGTGGCTTAAAATAACTTTTCCCCAATCGATGGTTTTAGGGCGTGGTACTTTTTTAGACTTAAATGCTGCCTGATGGCTCAATGAAACACACTCTACACCTTGTAATTTGCATGCCCAGGCACTTACTGGTTCAAAATCGTTTACAATCAGGTTGTAATCCTTTATTGGGATTTGCTTCATATCCTTCCTGAAACGGAAAAGATTCATGCTTAGCCAGGTTTTGAAATGATCTACTCCGCCCTTTTTACCAAAAATAAAACTGAAACCGTGTAACTGATACTTAACAGGCTGACTCAGCTTAACATCTGCCTGAGTTCCACTAACCAGAATATCTAACTCACCATATTTTTGGAGTAATGGAATAATTTCCCTTGCCCTGCTAATATGCCCATTTCCAGTTCCCTGTATTGCGTAAAGTATCTTCATTTCTTAAAAGCCGAATATCTAAAATTATCGGGCAATTTCATACTTAATATTTTGTAAAAGTAGATTAATGTCTAATTTACTCTTTAAATCTTCTGCATCCGAAAGAATTCCTTCATCAACTTCATCCTTAACAAAATCTTTATGTTCATACTTAAAAATGCTCCAGCTTTGATCATTATATTCGAGCGCTGTTAAACTTTCTACCCAATCTCCGCTATTCAGATACGTAACTTTCCCGCCTTCTAGGCTAATTTCTCTTTTCTCTGGCTGATGAATATGACCACAAACCACATACTCGTAACCTTTCTCTATTGCAAGTTCTGCTGCAACCTGTTCAAAACTGTTAATGAATTTAACCGCATCTTTAAATCTGGCTTTTATCTTTTTCGAGAAACTCATTTTCTCTCTTCCAAAAGCCGTTAAAAACCAGTTAACAAAGCTATTTATCAAAATTAAAGTATCGTAACCTACAGCGCCCATTTTAGCCAGCCACTTAGAATGTTGCATGGTTACATCAAAAACATCGCCATGGAAAAACCAGGCTTTTTTGCCATCGAGCTCCATAATTAATTTATTTCCTAAATGAAAAGAGCCCATTTCCATGCCATCAAACTTCCTCAGCATTTCATCGTGATTGCCAGTTAAATAATGAACTTCTACACCCTCTGAAACAAATTTCATTAGCTTACGAATTACCTTCATATGCGATTCGGGCCAATAACTTTTACTAAACTGCCAGATATCGATTATATCTCCGTTTAAAATGAGTGTTTTAGGCTTTATGCTTTTTAGATATTTCAAAAGTTCTTTGGCATGAGAACCATAGGTACCTAAATGTACATCGGATATAACGACTACATCGACATTTCTTTTATCCATAAAAGGGAATTTTTAGGGGAGGGGGCTTTATTACCGCCTGGTTTAGGCAGTTTAAACAGATTGAGATTATATTACCACTCTTCTTCCTCATCTAGTTTAACCTCAAAAGGGCTAAAAAAATAAATGATGATTATTAAGAGACAGATGGCAAAAAATGATTCTAACATAATATCTGATTTACAATACAAATGTAAGACACTGTTTATCAAACAAATGTTACGCCATTGTTAAATTTATCACCAAACTGATAAAGTATGTTAAATGGAATTTTGGATGAGTATTTTGAAACAGAAATCTTTTAATTGTTTAATAAAAACAAAAAACCCATAAGCTGCTGCCTATGGGTTTGTAATTTATTTAGCTAAACTTATTGCTAAGCCTTTGCTGCTTTTTTCTTTTTGTTTTCTGAATAAAAACCAAAGCCTAAACCTGCTACCAAAAGAATTGAACCTGCTAGTGAAATATTTTCGCCAACGTAATAAGAAGTTGGGTGAAAAATAAACTCTAATTTATGGTTACCAGCTTCTAATTGTGCTGCACGTAAAACATAATCAGCTCTGAAATATGGCTTTTCTACGCCATCGATGTACATTTTCCAACCTTTATTGTAATAAATTTCAGAGAATACAGCAACAACATCTTTTGCTGTAGAATATTCATAGGTTAAATGATCAGGATTGTAATTGGTTAACTTAATAAAACCTTCTTGTCCTGTACCTAGAATTTTGCTGTTCATTAAGCCCTTAAAGCTTTCATCAACAATTACTTCTTTTTTTGCATCAAAACTGCTGATGGCTTTCATTTCTTCATCAGAATTTTTAACATATTGTACACTTTCTACAAACCATGCATTACCACAAGCGGTAGCGTTACGTTGCATTTTGTAAGAACCATTTTGCTGATCCTGCGTAATAATATATTTCGTGTTCAACATATCTAAAACATCCTGATTGATGCTTTTTGAGAATTGATTCTGAATTAATTCATCAAAACGTTTCAATTTAGCTGCATGGTAACCACCAACTGTTTTATGGAAAGCCGATGTACTTGCATTTGAGAAGGTATTGATGCTCATATCGAAAACCCTGAAATTAGGATCTTTATCTGCTGAGATAAAATTGTCAACATCACGCGGCTGGAAATAATCAGAAAGATCTTTCTTAACCTCGAAGTTATTATTATTTAAATATCTTCTATCCACTTGCCACATATCAAGCAATATGGCAAAAGAAAGTAAGCCTAACGCCAACTGAAGATTCATTTTCTTCTTGATCAACGCCCAAACAATACCAAAACCAACAAGTACGAAAAGGAAAGAACGTATTGCATCTGCTCTTGCAATAGAGATTCTATCTTCAACTAAACCGTTTGCTACTTTTTGAGCAAGTGCTGCATTATTTTGTAGGGCCTGGGTTAATGCCTGAACAATTTCGGCATGGTTTGAAGCCTTAAAGCTGAATAATAACGTTGGTGCTAATGCTACAATTAAAGAAAAACCGCCAACAATTCCAGCTGACCATGTTAATTTTTTTATTAAAACCTTTTGTTCTGTAGTTCCTTCTTGTGCTTCTTTAATGGCTAAAACTGCTAAAACAGGAACCATTAAACCAACAACGGCGAGGATAGATTCTACCGCTCTGAATTTATTATAAAGCGGGAAGTAGTTAAAGAATAAATCGCTTATCAAAGGAAAATGTCTTCCGTAAGAAAGCAAGATAAACAATACGGTTGTAGATAAAATCCACCATTTTAATGGATTACGTACAATTAGCAAACCAAATATAAAAAGGAAACAAATAATAGCCCCAAAATAATAACCACCTTGCGTAAATGGTTTATCGCCCCAATATTGTTGCATATTAAACTGTTGACCAAGAGATTGAATAGCCTGAATGGTTTGATTCTGATCTCCTCCTGTTACTTCTGAAACCGCTTTGTACATGTTGCTTTCTGGCTTAACCAAAGCATCAACACTACTTGCACCACCATATAAATCAGGAATGAAAAAAGTAAAACTTTCTCCAACACCCTGGCTCCACTGATATGCATATTCTTTAGTCATACCAGTATCTTTACCAGCAGAAGCCGCAACAGTTAAATTAGATTTACCACGATTTGTTTCTTTAGCATACTCTGCTGTAGACCACAATAAACTCGCATTAATCATTACTGCGAGTATAACAGAAACAGCTAAAAAGCCGAAAGCTTTGGTTAAAGCTGGTAATGTTTTTGTTTTATATGCCTGATAGATTTCTATTCCAACAAAAATCAAAATAGATAACATCAGGTAATAAGTCATCTGAACGTGATTGGTTCTGATTTCTAAAGCAAGGAATAACGCAGTTAAACTTGCACCATACCAATACTTTCCCCTCATTGTTAGGATAATACCCGCTATAATTGGAGCAAAAAAACCAATAGCTAAAGCTTTACTACTATGCCCGCTGGCTATGAGGACAAAATTATAGGTGGTAAAAGTAAAAGCTATGGCCCCCGCAGCCGCTAGCCACGGATTTACCCTTAAGACAATAAATAAGAAGTAAGAGCCGATAAGTAATAATAATACGGTACCAACAGGACTAGGAAATGCTTTTGTAATTAAGGCAATACCGTAAGTTGCGCCATTGTATGCGTAAGGAACCCAGATTTGATAAGCTGGCATTCCACCAAACATTTGGTTTGTCCAAAGTGGGGCTTTACCATCTTTCTCCTTGAAATCCATAATTTCTTTTTGCATCGCCTTCGATTGGATGACATCGCTTTGTACAGGCGTTTTGCCCTGTAAAACAGGACTGAAGTAGGCAAAACAAATGACTACGAAAATTGCAATAATGGCTAAATGAGTGCCATTGTTTTTAAACCAGTTATTCATTAAGGTTTGTTTAAGTTTAAACGAACGTCAAAAATAAAAAATAGAACGGTATATTAAAGGAATAAATTGAAAGCCTTTACATTAAAAATTTTAAGCTTACTAAAACAATCAATCTACTTACAAAAAATGCAAGAAAAATTTAAAGTACATCAGATTAAAACCAACAAGAATTTAATGAAATAACTTCAATAAAAATAAACTTTCAAAATATATTGAAAGTTTAAAAATATATTTATATTTGTATATGGAATTAGCAGCAGCAAAACTTAAATTTATAGAAGCCTGGGGCAAGCTAGGCTCTGAATGGGGCATTAATCGCACCATGGCTCAAGTTCATGCTTTGTTATTAATTTCTTCGGAAGCCTTAACAACCGAGGAAATTATGGAGCAGTTAAGTATTTCCAGAGGAAATGCAAATATGACGCTCCGCGATTTAATTGGCTGGGGTTTAATAGAAAAACAACATAAGGCAGGAGAAAGGAAAGAATATTTCTTTGCTGACAAGGATGTTTGGAATATTGCCCGTCAGGTTGCCAAAGAAAGAAAGAAACGAGAGCTAGAACCTGTTCTAAAAGTTTTGAGCGAATTATCAGACGTTACAGGCGATGATCAAGATCCTGAATTTAAAACCTTCAAAAAATCTATAGCTGATATTAACAAATTGGCCAACAATGCTGATAAAACCATCGAAACGATGTTAAAGGCAGAAGAAAGCTGGTTTTGGGGCTCCATATTAAAAGTATTTAAGTAATCTATTAGCTATAAATATGAACTGATTACCAAGAGCCTTAACTGGCTTTATTTTTTAACATAAACTTTCAATTTTTACTGAAAATTTAAAAACTTAACTTATATGAAAACGTTAGCCAACCATGTTATCCTTTTCGATAATGAATGCCCAATGTGTTTTGCTTACACAAAAGCGTTTACCAAACTAAAAATGTTACCTGTTGATGGCCGTGAAGCCTATCAGGAAATGCCAGCAGACATTTGCCCATTTGTAGACAAAAAAAGAGCTGCAAACGAAATTGCTCTAGTCAACACAGAAAACGGCGAGGTAATTTATGGCATCCCTGGTTTATTCAAAATTATTGGCCATGCCATGCCTGTTTTTAAACCTTTGTTCGGCTTCGGCCCCTTTCTGTGGATTATGAAAAAGTTTTATGCTTTCATTTCATACAATAGAAAAGTAATAATTCCAGCAAAAGTTAAATTAAATACTATACAGCCAGATTTTAGGCTTCACTATCGTATTACGTATTTAATTTTAACTTGGTTTATTACCGCTTATATTCTGACTGGTTATGCACATTTATTAACTGATTTTGTCCCACTAGGAAACAGCTACCGGGAATACTTAATTTGTGGCGGACAAATGTTTTTTCAGGCAGCTGTAATGTTGTTCTACAACAGTAATAAAACGTGGAACTACTTAGGTAATATGATGACGATATCTTTCGCTGGTTCATTGCTATTTTTAATTCCATTAGCGCTTGCAAATTACTTTTATATTGAACCTATATTTTTTATCGTCTATTTTTTAGCAACTGCTGGATTAATGTTTTTAGAGCTTTTACGTCGCAGTAAAATTCTAGAGCTAGGCATGATGATGAGCTTTACCTGGGTAATTTATCGATTAATTATATTGGCTTTAATATTAGCACTGTAAATCATGAAATACAATAAAATAGTACTCGCAGGCGGCAATGGTTACTTAGGCGGTGTTTTAGCCAAACATTTTAGCAGCATAGCTGATGAAGTAATCATTCTATCTAGAAAACCGAAAGCCATAGAAGGTAACATTAAAACCATATTATGGGATGGCAAAACTGAAGGCAATTGGGTGAATAATTTAAATGGTGCTAGTTTAATGGTTAATCTCTGTGGAAAAAATGTGAACTGCAGGTACAACGATAAAAATCGTCAGGAAATAATAAACTCTAGAGTGTTACCAACCAACTTGTTAAACCGAGTTATAGAGCAGCTGGAAAGGCCTCCATTGTTATGGATAAATATTACTTCTGCTACCATTTATCGCCATGCAGAAGACCAAGCACAGGATGAAATAACTGGTGAAATCGGTTACGGGTTCTCTATTGATGTTTGCAAAATCTGGGAAGAAACCTTTTTCCAGGTTACAAATCCAAAAACACGTAAAATTGCTCTACGACTGGGCATTGTTTTAGGACGAAAGGACGGAGCTTTTCCACGGTTGCTCAATTTGGTTAAGTTAGGTATAGGCGGCAAACAGGGAGATGGAATGCAATATGTTAGCTGGATACATGAGCAAGATGTTGCTTTGAGTATAGAATGGCTCTTAAATCAAAAAGAAATAAAAGGCATAGTTAACTGCACTGCACCAGATGCAATTAAAAATAATGAACTGATGAAAAGCCTTCGAAAAGCCTATGGTGTACCATTCGGATTACCAGCGCCAGCTTGGCTTTTAGAAATAGGTGCGAAAATTATTGGTACAGAAACCGAATTGATTTTAAAAAGCAGATGGGTTAAACCTTCTGTTTTATTAAATTCTGGCTTTAAATTTCAGTATGGTTTTATTGACAACGCTATACATGATATTTTAAGTTTGAGGATTTAGAGCGACAATCAAACATGCTGCAGAATCGAGTAAGAAGCAGGGAATTAGTTTCCCTGCTGTCTTCTCACACCACTGTACGTACCGTTCGGTATACAGCGGTTTGCTAGAATAACTTCGTTTGGTGTGTCGTTTTC